>Ga0256409_1000078_pt1 | contig 142005 bp, 141 predicted proteins | sample PhySR1_FD_185981 | JGI IMG/M metagenome (GOLD analysis project Ga0256409, IMG submission 185981) | Leaf surface microbial communities from sunflower plants in UC Gill Tract Community Farm, Albany, California, United States - DLSL S.R1 | ecosystem: Host-associated > Plants > Phyllosphere >... | reverse complement strand
AAACCCACCACAGGATGAAGAACACGACCATCTGCGCGACGAGTGTGGCGTTCAGGTTCATGGTGTGTTCCTTTCGGTATTGAGACTACGGATCAATGCACGAAGCGGCGAGGGTCACGCGTAGCGTTCACCTAGGCCGCCTCCGGCATCATGCAGACCGAAAAGAATTACTTGATGACCGACAGCAGCGGGTTGGCGAACGCGAACAGCATGGCCACACCAACACCGATCAGGAATGCCGCGTCGATCAGGCCAGCCAGCAGGAACATCTTGGTTTGCAGCGGGTTCATCAGTTCAGGCTGACGTGCGCAGGCTTCGATGTACTTGCCGCCCATCAGTGCGATGCCGAGGCAGGCGCCGATAGCACCCAGGCCAATGATGATGCCGATACCGATGGCGGTCAGACCTTGGATGTTGGCGAGAAATGCTTGCATGATGACTCCCTTTTACGTGAAAGACTAAGAACTTGAGAACTTGGAAAAATCAAACGGAACCGGAGAACCTGAACCGCAACTACTTAGTGGTGTTCATGTGCCTGGCCGATATACACCAGCGTCAGCATCATGAAGATGAAGGCTTGCAGCAGCACGATCAGGATGTGGAAGATCGCCCACACTGCACCCGCCACCACGTGACCCACGAAACCCAGTGCCGACGTGTCAGCACCGAACGTCCAGATCGAGCCAAGCAGCGCGATCAGCAGGAACACCAGTTCGCCCGCGTACATGTTGCCGAACAACCGCATGCCCAGCGACACAGCCTTGGCGAGGAATTCAATGATGTTGAGGATCAGGTTGAACGGCGCGAGGTACCACTTGGCGCCGAACGGGGCTGACAGCAGCTCGTGCGCAAAGCCGCCAGCGCCCTTGATCTTGAAGCTGTAGTAGATCATCAGAATCAGCACGGCGAACGACATGCCGAACGTACCGTTCAGGTCAGCCGTGGCCACCGCGCGGTGGTGCGGCACGTGCACACCGAAGGTACCGAGGAGGTGGTTGACGCCCGTGACCCAGTCCACGGGGATCAAGTCGACTGCGTTCATCAGCGTGACCCACACGAAGACCATCAGCGCCAACGGAGCAATCCAGGAACGATCGCCGTGGATGATGCCCTTGGCCTGGTCATCGACCATCTCGACGACGAGTTCAACGAAAGCCTGGAAGCGGCCAGGGACGCCGGAGGTGACGCGGCGTGCGGCGATGCCCAGGAAGATGATGCCGATCAGGCCCATCAACACGGACCAGAACATCGTGTCCCAGTTGATGACAGAGAAGTCGACGACGGAGGCCTGCTTGCCACCGATGCTATTGAAATTCTGCAAATGCTCCGCGATATACGCGGAAGGCGTAAGAGCGTGCTCGGCGGCGTGGCCGGCGGCTTCTGCGACTTCAGTTGCCATGATGATTCAGTCCAATATTGCGAAACATTCTTCGTGACCCGTTCCGACTCGCGCCCGATTCAACCAGGTTCCTCCTGGAGATCGCGGACTGCACGCGGCCAGAACGCGCCACCTTATTCTTGCGGAGTGTCAGCGCAATGAACCTGGGCTTCTCCTGCCTCAGGTTCCCGCTACATGCCAACACATCCAGTGTGCCCGCCGTGTCGTGGTGGGCTGGAGCCGACTCAACGCGCTATCGCAGCGCGAGACCGACCCAATACATCTTGAGTGCCAGGATCAGGGTGATCAGCAAGGGCGGCCAATGCAGGCCCTTGAAGACAACCACCACGATCACCAGCAGCGCGACCGTGCCAAGCACCTTGATCGCTTCGCCCACCACAAGACGGGCGATGGATTCGAACCCCTTGGCCGTCGACAGCCGCATCGCGAACCATGCCGAAGGCACCACGCACACGCCGCCACCCAGTAGAGCAGAAAGCGCAGCCTGGCCCGCTGACGCAGCGCCCATGCCCGTGAACCAACTGCCGACATACCAAGCGAGCGCACACAACAGTGTGATGGCCACCTGGCCGAGCACGATGGAAAAGGGCGTGATACGCGAGGCCTGCAGCGCCTGCTCACCGAACAGGGCGACCGCCTCGTCATGGGACAGCACATGCACCGGCGGCTCCGCCTTCTCCTCATCGTCCCAACTATCGAGCTTCGGATCCTGCACCGACGCAGGCCGGGCGGCGTTCAACAAAGCGTAAGAATTGGGCCGTTGCCGGTCGGCTGGCTGCATGGAAGAATGTGCTTTCATCATGCCGCACCGCTTTGGGTCAGGCGGATTTAAAACCGCACGATTTTACGGGACATGGCGTTCGCCAGTCAACGCGCAAGCGAACGCTCGTGCGGGCGCCTTCGACAGCACTCCGCGCTGGCGCGTTCCATGCGGTGCGCGCAATGCGGTGCTGTTGCCGGGGCACCGAATCCGCCTGATGGAGCGGCACCCCGTTGATTCCATGATGGTGCTGGCGACACTCAGCGTCGATGACGCGCGAGGTAATCGCACCAATTCCGTGCCAAATGGCTGCCCACAAATGGCGCAACGACGCCAGCTCCACGTACATGCGTCAAACTGCCGCAGGCGAAATTTAGGCAGCCTCTTCGTCGCCATCGGGACGCAGGCGCGCCAGCAACCCGTCGAACTCGTCGAGACTGCTGAACTGCACGGTCAACTGACCACGGCCCTTCGCTGCCAGCTTGATCTGTACACCCAGGCCCAGTTGATCAGCCAATTCCTCTTCCAGGCGCGCGACGTCACGGCCGCCTTGGTGGCCGCCCTTCTGCTTCAGTGACTTCAGCTCAAACGGCTTGAGCGTCAACGCCACCAGTTTTTCCGTCTCTCGGACCGACAGGCGCTTGTTGACGATCTGGTTGGCCAATGTGATTTGCGTAGCACCATCAACGGCGAGCAACGCACGGGCGTGGCCCATATCCAGGTCGCCGGCCATCAGCATGGTCTGTACGGGCTGGGCGAGATTCAGTAGGCGTAGCAGGTTCGACACCGCACTGCGCGAACGCCCCACCGATTCCGCCGCTTGCTCATGTGTGAACTGGAATTCACGCACCAGGCGCGCGATGCCTTGCGCCTCTTCCAGCGGGTTCAGATCTTCGCGCTGGATGTTTTCGATCAGCGCCATGGCGGCGGCCGATTCATCCGGCACGTCCTTCACGAGCACGGGCACTTCGGTCAGGCCCGCAAGGCGCGATGCGCGGAAGCGGCGTTCACCCGCGATGATTTCGTACTTGGGCTTGGTGCCGTCGGACTCCACCTTGCGCACCAGAATCGGCTGCATCAGGCCCTGCGCGCGGATGCTCGCGGCGAGTTCCTGCAGCGCGCCTTCATCCATGCGCGTGCGCGGCTGATATTTGCCGGGCTGCATCTGCTCCAGCTTCAGCACAGTGGGCGCGCCCTCTTGCTTGGCAGCTTCGACAATCTCGGCGGGACTGCCGAGCAGCGCTTCGAGGCCTCGGCCCAGTCCCTTTTTCTTCATCGTGCTCATGTTGTTCCTCTTACCGCTCAGGCCGGCATCTCGGCCGCCATCTGCCGCACGCGCGCGATCATCTCGGCGCCGAAATCCAGATAGGCCCTGGCACCTTTCGATGCCACGTCAAACGCCACGCCCGGCATGCCGTACGACGGCGCTTCGGCCAGACGCACGTTGCGCGGAATGACCGTCTTGAACACCTTGTCGCCGAAATGCGATTCGAGCTGCGCCGATACCTGCTGCTGCAACGTCACGCGCGGGTCGAACATCACACGCAACAGACCGATCACCTTGAGGTCGCGGTTCAGGTTGGCGTGCACCTGCTTGATGGTGTTCACCAGATCCGACAGGCCTTCGAGCGCAAAGTACTCGCACTGCATCGGCACGACGACGCCGTGCGCGGCACACAGGCCGTTGAGCGTGAGCAGCGATAGCGACGGCGGGCAATCGATAAGGACGAAGTCGTAGTCGGCTTCTACCTCGGTGAGCGCAAGCTTGAGGCGGTTTTCGCGATGCTCTAGATCGACCAGCTCGACTTCGGCGCCGGCCAGGTCGCGGTTTGCGGGCAACACGTCATAGCGCCCGGCCTCGGAGCGCTGGCGCGCCTGCGGAATCGTCGCCAGCCCAACAAGCACTTGGTAGACGCTGAATTCGAGCGTGTGCTTGTCAATGCCCGAGCCCATCGAGGCGTTGCCCTGCGGGTCGAGGTCGACCAGCAGCACGCGCTGCCCTTGCGCGGCTAACCCGGCCGCAAGATTCACCGTGGTGGTGGTCTTGCCGACCCCACCCTTCTGGTTGGCGATCACGAAAATATTCGACATGACTCCTCTGCGGTGAATGGCTCGCTACAACGTTCGCTCACGCCGACGGCGCAAGGATGACCAAGTGACGCTCGGCCGGCAGCCCCGGCACGGTCAGGCGTTCGATGGCTTCGACGGTCCAGCCGGCGGGCAGGCGCTCGATTTCGGCATCCGGGCGCACACCCTTCATGGCGACCATGCGGCCGCCCGGGGCCAGCAGATGGCCAGCCAGATTCACGAAATCCACCAGCTCGGCGAAGGCGCGCGAGGTGATGACGCCGTAGCCGGTGGCATCAGCCAGTTTTTCCACGTGGCCCCAATGCGACTGGGCATTGGCCAGCCCAAGCTCGGCACGGCACTGCGTCAGGAAGGCGGTCTTCTTTTGCACGATGTCGACCATCGTGACGCTCACGTCTGGAAAAGCGATGGCCAACGGAATACCGGGCAGGCCGCCACCCGAACCGACGTCCAGCACGCGCGGTGCGTCAGGTTGAGCACGGCGAGCCAGCTCAGCAATGCGCGACACGGCCGAGAGCGAATCCAGCAAGTGATGCGTCAGCATGTCGCCGGCGTCGCGAATGGCGGTCAGGTTATAGACGCGATTCCATTTGGCCAGCAGCCCTTGGTACGCCAGCAGGCGATCGACTTGCGCGCTGTCCAGCGACAAGCCAAGCGCGCGGGCGCCGGCTTCCAGCTCTGCCCGGGCGTCAGTCAGTGCATCCGGCATCAAGCTGCCTCGCCTTGGGAATCGGTGCGAGGGCCCACTTGGCCACGCAACACGCCCTTCTTCAAGTGTACGAGCAGCAGCGACACGGCGGCCGGCGTGACGCCGGAGATACGCGAAGCCTGCCCGATGGTCTCGGGCTTGTGTTTGGCCAGCTTCTGCTGCACCTCGATCGACAGACCGCGCACTTGTGAATAGTCGAAATCCGCAGGCAGACGAGTGTTCTCGTTCGCGCCCAGACGCTCGACTTCATCGGCTTGCCGGGCGATGTAGCCGTGGTATTTGATGCCGATTTCGACCTGCTCGCGAATCTGCTCGGCCAGCAACGGATCTTCAGCCAACGGGGCTTCAAGCGCGTACTTGCCGCCCTGCATTCCCATGAGCGTTTCGTACGTCACGTTCGGGCGGCGCAGCAAGTCGGCCAGCGCGTACTCACGCTCGATCCCCTTCCCAAGGACCGGCTCAGCGTCTTCCAACGGAAGCGTAGCCGGGTTCACCCAAGTCGACTTGAGTCGCTCTGTTTCACGTGAAACAGCGTCGCGCTTGCGGTTGAAGGCATCCCAGCGCACGTCGTCGACCACACCCAAGGTGCGGCCGACTTCGGTCAGGCGCATGTCGGCGTTGTCTTCGCGCAAGCTCAGGCGAAACTCAGCGCGGCTGGTGAACATGCGGTACGGCTCGGTCACGCCCCGGGTGATGAGGTCGTCGACGAGCACGCCCAGATAAGCCTGGTCGCGGCGCGGCGTCCAGGCGTCCTTGCCCTGCACCTGCAGGCCGGCGTTGATACCCGCCAGCAGACCTTGCGCTGCTGCCTCTTCGTAACCGGTCGTGCCGTTGATCTGGCCGGCGAAAAACAGGCCGGAAATCGCCTTGGATTCCAGCGAAGCCTTCAGCCCGCGCGGGTCAAAGTAGTCGTACTCGATGGCGTAACCGGGGCGCAGGATGTGGGCGTTCTCCAGCCCGCGCATAGAGTGGATCAAGTCGAGCTGAACATCAAACGGCAGGCTCGTCGACACGCCGTTCGGGTAAAACTCGTTGGTCGCCAGGCCCTCCGGCTCCAGAAAAATCTGATGGCTATCCTTGCTGGCGAAGCGGTGGATCTTGTCTTCGATGCTCGGGCAATAGCGCGGCCCCACCCCTTCGATCACGCCCGTGTACATCGGGGAGCGGTCCAGCCCGGCACGGATGATGTCGTGCGTGCGCTCGTTGGTATGCGTCACCCAGCACGGCACTTGGCGCGGATGCATGTCCGCGCGGCCCATGAACGAGAACACCGGCACCGGGTCAAGATCGCCCGGTTGCTCTTCCAGCACAGAAAAATTGATGGAGCGACCGTCAATACGCGGCGGCGTGCCGGTCTTGAGGCGCCCTTGCGGCAGCTTCAATTCCTTCAGACGCGCGGACAGTGACACCGCGGCGGGGTCCCCCGCGCGGCCGCCGGTGTAGTTGTTCAGCCCGACATGGATCTTGCCATCGAGGAACGTCCCCGCCGTCAGCACCACGGCACGTGCACGGAACTGCACGCCAACCTGCGTCACCGCCCCGACTACACGGTCGCCTTCCACCAGCAGATCTTCCACAGCCTGCTGGAACAGCATCAGGTTCGGCTGGTTTTCCAGCCGATGGCGGATGGCTGCCTTGTATAGCACGCGGTCCGCCTGGGCACGGGTCGCACGCACGGCCGGCCCCTTGCTGGAATTGAGGATACGGAATTGGATACCGCCCTCATCCGTTGCGATGGCCATGGCCCCGCCCAGCGCATCCACTTCCTTGACCAGATGGCCCTTGCCAATGCCTCCGATGGACGGATTGCAGCTCATCTGGCCCAGTGTCTCGATGTTGTGCGTCAGCAGCAGGGTCTGGCAACCCATGCGCGCCGCCGCCAAGGCGGCCTCGGTGCCGGCGTGTCCGCCGCCCACCACGATCACATCGAATTCAGTTGGATACAGCATGGCTTCCTCCTCGCATGGAGGCATCGGAAATTTGGAGAAGCGGAATTATAAGTCGCGCAGCTACACCGCAGTTCGACCATGCGGCAATCGAGACAAAATTCGCCCGCTTTTCGTGTTTCACGTGAAACATGCACCGCTTGTTGGCCACGTTTGTGTTTCACGTGAAACACATCAATCGGTTGACGTTCCGCCCTCGCTGCTCGAATGAGCACGAAGAAAATCGATGAAGACCCGAAGCCTGCCCGGCAAGCTGGGGCGGTGCGGGGGAAATAGAGATGAAGGCGATACATCGCCGGCGCGGCCGGTCTGAAGCTGACTGACGCGGGCCTCGCCGAAATCCGGGCTGCGTTGCCTAGACCACGGCATCGCCCGGTACCCCTCGCTAACGCTTGAGCCGCAAAAAACAAAACGCACGGCGCGAACCGTGCGTTTTGCGTGGAGCGATGACGTTGGCTACGCCGTCAGTTCTGCAGTTTCCACTTCCCGTCCTTGATCTCCACCATCACCCGCGCCCGCTGATCCAGCCCGAGGTGATCCTTCGCATTCATGTTCATCACGCCGTGCGAGATCGCCAGATTGGTCGTCGTCTCCATCGCATCGCGCAGCCCCTTGCGGAACGCCGGCGTGCCAGGTTGTCCCTTCTTCAGCGCCTCGGGCATCGCATGCGTGAACAACAACCCGGCATCCCACATGTGTCCGCCGAAGGTGGAGACCTGTCCGCCGTACGCCTTTTCATATGCCGTCTTGTACGCCAGCGCCGGCTTCTTCACCGGGTTGCTGTCGGGCAGTTGCTCGGCAACCAGGATCGGACCTGCCGGCAGGAACGTGCCGTCGCAGTCCTTCCCGCACACTCGCAGGAAGTCGGCGTTCGCCACGCCGTGCGTCTGATACAGCTTGCCCTTGTAGCCCCGCTCCTTGAGCGCCCGCTCCGGCAGCGCGGCCGGCGTACCAGAGCCTGCGATCAGCACTGCGTCTGGATTGGCCGACATGATCTTCAGCACCTGCCCCGTCACAGACGTATCGGTACGAGCAAAGCGCTCATTGGCGACGACCTTCAGCTTGCGCAGCCCCGCCACCTTGTCGAACTCCTGCGCCCACGAATCGCCATAGGCATCGGCAAAGCCGATCAGCGCGACAGTCTTCACGCCATGGTTGACCATGTGTTCGGCAATGGCGGTCGCCATGTGCGAATCGTTTTGCGGCGTCTTGAACACCCACGCCCGCTTGGCGTCCATCGGCTCGATGATTCGCGCCGAGGCGGCCAGGGTGATCATCGGCGTTTCGCTCTCGGCCACCACATCCACCATCGCCAGCGAGTTCGGCGTGACGGTCGAGCCGATCACCAGGTCGACCTTGTCTTCGGTGATCAGCTTGCGCGTGTTCTTGACGGCAGTCGTCGTGTCAGACGCATCGTCGAGCACGATGTACTCGATCTTCTTCCCTGCGATTTCCTTGGGCAGCAGCGCCACGGTGTTCTTTTCCGGAATGCCGAGCGAGGCGGCCGGCCCCGTGGCGGACACCGTGATGCCGACCTTCACCTGGGCGAATGCCGTGCCTGCCAACAGCGCCGTTGCGGCGAGTGCAATGCGGGATGCGCGCGAAACCTTCATGCCGTCTCCTGAGATGTGCCGAGCGGGTCTGCGCCCGCCCTGAATCTGCGATTGGCCGACCGCTGGGTCGGGGATGAACGAGTCTAGAAGGAGTCACGCCACGCGGGCAAGGGGGAGATACCCCGAACCTTAACGTGTTCACGACCTAGGCAGATTCAGCCTACGCGGTACACCCGCCCGCTCTGCACACCTTCCACGCTGCGCCGGTACGCCAGCGCCGCACGCGCTGCCGGCACGGGTTCGAAGCCGGGAAAGAACGGGCCGTATGCGCCCATCGATTCGGTCAGCACCGTCGGGCTCACTGCGTTGATGCGGATACTGCGCGGCAGCTCGCACGCGGCGGCGCGCACAAAGCCTTCCACACCCGCGTTCACGGCGGTCGCGTTGGCGCCCTGCGCAATCGGCTCCTGCCCGACGATGCCGGTGGTGAGCGTGATCGATCCACCATCGTTCAGATAATGCTGGCCGACCAGCGCCAGGCGCACCTGCCCGAGCAGCTTGTCCTGCAGGCCGACGTTGAAATCCGCTGCGGTCATCTTGGTGAGCGGCCCGAAGAACAGGTTGCCGGCGGTGGAGACGATCGCGTCCACACGGCCAAGCCTGTCGAACAGCGCGGCCACGCTGTCAGCGTTGGTGATGTCGACCTGGTGCTCGCCCTGCGTGCGCCCGACACGGATGATCTCGTGCGCACCGCCCTGCTCCAGTTCCGCAACCACGGCGCGGCCAAGCGTGCCGCTGGCACCAATCACGACGATTTTCATACTCTGCTCCTTTGCAGATCCGGTTGGAATGGCGCCCATTCTTGGCCGAACCTCCCATCCGATAAAGCCGTGATACCTTCGATCATTCCAAATCAATGGTTCGGAATATGGACAAGCTGCGCAGCATGGAAACCTTCGTCGCCGTGGTGGAAGGCGGCAACTTCACCGAGGCGGCGGCGCGGTTGGAAATGTCCGCGGTCATGGTCGGCAAATATGTGAGCGCGTTGGAAACGCAGTTGGGTGCGCGCCTGCTCCAGCGCAGCACACGACGCCAGAGCCTGACCGACGCCGGCCGCGTGTTCTATGAAGACGCCAAACGCGTGCTGGAACAGGTGCGCTGGGCGGAAACGTCCGTCGAACGGCTGCGCGCGTCGCCATCGGGCACGCTGCGCGTGAGCGCGCCCACCACGTTTGGCGCGTGCGTGATCGCGCCGTTGGCGGCGACGTTCCAGCAGGTGCATCCGCAGGTGCGCGTGGAGCTGAACCTGAGCAACAGCATGGTCGATCTCGTCGACGAGGGGTTCGACCTTGCCATCCGCATCGGGCCGTTGGGCGACGCCGACCTGGTCGCCAAACCGCTGTGCATGTATCGCATGGTCATCTGCGCGTCGCCGGATTACCTTGCGCGATACGGGCGGCCAGAAACACCGGCGGACCTATCGCAGCATCGCTGCCTCTCACACATGGTGTGGAACAACCGCAATGCGTGGCAGTTGCGTGACTGGAAAGGCGACACGCCGTGGCGCGACGACCCAGCCTTCACCTGCAACGACGGCCACGGCCTGCGCGCAGCAGCGGTTGCCGGCGCAGGCTTGCTGCTGCAGCCGGAAGTGCTCGTCGCTGAAGACTTGGCCAATGGCCGCCTCGTGCGCGTGCTGCAAGCGTACGCGCCCGAGCCGCGGCCGATTCATGTCGTGTATCGGCAGGATCGGCGGCCCTTGCCGAAGCTCTCTGGTTTTGTTGCGCATTTGCTGGAGCAGGTGCCCACGCTCGTCCCCACATCGACGGCACAATAGCGCCCATGCAACCCGAAGACCTCCAACGCCTCGTCACCACGCAAATGCCCTTTGGCAAATACAAGGGCCGCCTGATTGCCGACCTGCCGGGCCATTACCTCAACTGGTTCGCGCGCGAGGGCTTTCCGCCGGGGCAGATCGGCCGGTTGCTCGCGCTGATGCAGGAGTTGGATCACAACGGGTTGAAGAGTCTGCTCGACCCATTGCGCCAGAAGCGATAACAACGCGATCGATCAATCGCCGTTGATGTACCGCAGCAGTCCGTTCGCCAGCGCATCAAACACGACACGGCAGCGCGGGCTGTCACGCAGGTCTTCGTGCATCGCGAGCCAGGTGTCGAGCGTGATGGTGATCTGATCGCTGAACAGCCGAACCAGATCCGCGTTGTGCCGTACCAAGCCGACCTGGCAGAAGCCAACACCAAAGCCTGCACGCAGCGCGGCAATCGCGGCCAGGTCACTGTCGGTACGCAGCGCGAAGCGATTGCGTTGGATCCACGGGAACTGCGCTCGCACGCTGCGCAGGAATGCGTTTTCCTTGTCGTAGCCGATCAGGGTGTGGCCAGCGAGTTCTTCCACCGTGGTTGGCGTGCCGCGCTTTGCCAGATAGCGCCGGTGCGCAAACAGCCCCAATTCGATCTCGCCCAGACGCCGCGCGACGAGCACGCCCTGGCTCGGTGGCTGCATGCGCACGGCGATGTCGGCCTCGCGGCGTAGCAGGTCCTCCATGCGGTTGGACGGCACAAGTTCGAGCGTCAGTTCTGGATAGGCGGCATGCAGGTCGGCGAGGATGGGCGGCAACACCTCCACCGCCACGACCTCGCTGGCGGTGATGCGCACGGTGCCGCGTACGCCCTCGCCCTGGCTGGAGGCGGCGCGCAGCAAGGCAGCGCTGGTGGCTTCGAGCGATTCGGCAAACGGCCGCAGCAATAGCGCCGCTTCTGTGGGGCTCAATCCCTGCTGCGTGCGGATGAACAGCGACATGCCCAGCGCCCGTTCCAGAGCATCGACATGCCGCCCCGCCGTCGGCTGCGTCAGCCCAAGCGCGCGCGCAGCGCCCGACAGCGATCCTTCCCGCACGACAGCAATAAAGGTCCGATACAGCTCCCAACCCGGTTCAGATCCGATCATACAAATTCGTATAACTGCACGCTCATCATCAACAATTCCATTGAAGCACAGCTGCGCCCAGAATGCCTCCATCGCAACGCTCTCACACACAGCAGGAGCACGGTCATGGAACAGGCACAACGCATCGCATTGGTATTGGGCGCCACCGGCGGCATCGGCGGCGAAGTGGCACGTCGGCTGGTGGCACGCGGCTGGCATGTGCGGGCGCTGCAGCGCAATCCGGATGCGCTGCCGAACCGCAGCACCGTATTCGAATGGATTCGCGGCGACGCGATGGTGCGCGAAGACGTGGTTGGCGCGGCGCAAGGCGCGGAGTTGATCATCCACGCCGTCAACCCGCCGGGCTACAAGAACTGGGCTGGCCAGGTGCTGCCGATGATCGACAACACCATCGCCGCTGCCCGCGCTTCGGGTGCGCGCATCGTGCTGCCGGGCACGGTGTACAACTTCGGGCCGGACACGTTCCCTGTGCTGCGCGAAACGACAAAGCAGGCGCCGCTCACGCGCAAGGGCAAGATCCGCGCAGAACTGGAGCGCCGCATGCAGGCCGCCAGCGCCGAAGGCGTGCGCAGCCTGATCGTGCGCGCGGGCGACTTCTTCGGGCCGCAAACAAGCAATACGTGGTTCGCCGGCGCGCTGGTCAAGCCGGGCAAGCCTGTGCGCACCGTCACGTATCCGGGCGCGGCGGGCATCGGCCACCAATGGGCTTATTTGCCGGACGTGGCCGAAACCATGCTGCGCCTTGTCGAGCAAGGCGACCGTCTGCCGGACTTCGCCGTCTATCACATGCGCGGCCACTGGGATGCCGACGGCACGCAGATGCCCGCATCGATCGGTCGTGCGGTGGGTCACCCAGTCAAGACACGCGCGTTCCCGTGGTGGCTGATGCCCGTGCTGGCGCCGTTCTCGGAGATGCTGCGCGAGATGCGCGAGATGCGTTATCTGTGGCAGCAGCCGGTGCGCATGGACAACGCCAAGCTCGTGCAGGCGCTCGGCGCCGAACCGCACACACCGTGGGACGAAGCCGTGGGCACGACACTGCGCAGCCTAGGCTGCCACTGAAACCCGCGCGGCCGTCGCCAAGAAGTGGGCAAGATCAGGCGTGCGCTGCCCGGCTACCTTGGCGAGGTCATCCCAGCGGCGCAGTTGCAGTGCATCGGCAGCGTACGGACGCTGCATGAATGCCTCGGCCTCGTGCGCCGAAAACACACCGCCCTGCAATGCCAGGCTCCGTATGGAATCCGCCGACAGACGCGCGTAGTAATGCGCATCCATCGCACACAGGCAGCGCTTGGCATCCACATGCAGGCGGATCGGCTCCAGCACGGCATCGGGAAACGTCGCACGCAGAAACGGCAGCGCAAAGTACTGGTGCTGATCGTCGATGCCGTGGGCGGTGGGCGTTTCACCCTGCAGGTTCAGCAAATGGCCAAGGTCGTGCAGCAGCGCCGCGGTAACCAACGCATCCGACGCGCCGGCCGCCTCCGCCAGCGCCGCCGTCTGCAAGGCATGTTCGAGTTGGGTGACGGGCTCGCCGCTGTAGGCAATGTTGCCGTGGCGATCGAATAGCGTGCGGATGTCGTCGAGGCTCAGGGCCATGATGCTGCGCTGGAGAAAGCGGAACCTTGCAGCCTAGCCGGCCCATGCGGCAGCATAGTGACAACGCACGGTGCATTAGCCCGCGTGATCGGCGCGATTAGAAAGTTTGGTTGGGAATGCCCGGCGCCCGCCCTTATCTTCAGAGCCTTCCCACACACCGGAGCGCAACATGCTCGCAGGACACGCCGTACAGGTCACGCACGCGCTGGAACAGGTCACGGACTATTGGTCGCCGCGCATTGTCGGCCAGGTCAACGACCAATACATCAAGGTCGCCAAGCTCAAGGGCGAATTCGTCTGGCACGATCACCCGAATGAAGATGAGTTGTTCTTTGTGGTCTACGGCCACCTGAAAATCGCTTTCGAAGACCGCGCCGACGTGCACCTCGGCCCGGGTGAATTCTGTGTCGTGCCGCGCGGTGTGCGTCACTTTCCCGTCGCCGACGAGGAATGCGGAATCATGCTGATTGAGACCGTCACCACGCAGCACACGGGTGACGTCATCACCGAGCGCAGCGTGGCGCTTGAGAAGCAACTCAACGGATGAACGCGTCGTAAGCCGTCTTCAAAATCAGCGCCAACACCACCACGATGAACACCTTGCGCACGAAGCGGCTGCCGTGCCGCAGCGCGAGGTGACTGCCGACCTGATTGCCGGCGACGTTGGCGACAGCCATCACCACGCCGAGCTGCCACCAAACGTGGCCCTTGGCGGCCAACAGCAACAGCGCGGCCACGTTGGTCGCCAAGTTGACGATCTTGGTGGACGCCGACGCGTGCAGAAAGTCGTAACCGAACACGCGCACGAACACGATCATCAGAAAGCTGCCGGTGCCCGGGCCGAACACGCCGTCGTAGAAGCCGATGGCGGCGCCGGCCAGCAGGGCTGCCGCACGCTCGCGCCCGCCCTTTAGGCTCGGGGCATGATCGGCGCCGAGGTTCTTCTTGGCAACCGTGTAGACGAGCAGCACGGCCAGCACGAACGGCAGCGCGCGGCGCAGCGGCTCGGCCGGGATATGCATGAGCGCCCACGCGCCCAGCAGCGAAAAGGCAAACGCCGTGACCACGGCGGGCGCCGTCGCGCCCCAATAGATGCGCACTGTGCGGCCGTAACGCACCGCCGCCGTAGCGGTGCCCGACATCGACGCGACCTTGTTCGTGCCGATCAGCGTAGCGGGCGCGATGTTGGGATACGCCGAGAACAGCGCGGGAATCTGCACCAGGCCGCCGCCACCGGCCACGGCATCGATGAGGCCGGCCAGAAAGCCAGCCACGGCGAGCAAAGCGAATTCCATCAGGAGAAACGAAACGGGAAGGATTAGCCCAACGACTTTTGTGACGGGCGGGCGCTGCGCCGCCAGCAGCCGGATGTATCGGGCGCAAAGCCGAGCGCTGCGGCGGCGTCAGCAGAAAGCGCTGCGGGCGGCAGCAGGACGTGGAGTATGCCATGTGCTCTGGCGTACTCATTCACGGCGGCCAAGGCGGTATCGCGCGTGGCCATGTCACCGGAAAACACCATCACGCCCGCCGGCAACCACGCCACCAAACCGCCCAGCACCAGATGCGGCACGAGCGTGATCGGCGCCACGCCGGTCAACACCTCCCCCATTTCAACGAGGAAACAGGGATGCACGCTTGGATGGGCGAGCAGCGTATCAACGGCATGCGCCAACTGCAGCGGCGAGGCAGTCGATGCAATGGCGCCCAGCAGGCGCGGCCGGTCTTCGGGCGTGGCAAGGCGAGTGGAGAGGGTCATGGGCGGCTCTGGCGAAGGCGCCATTGTCATGCAGCGCGCGCATAGGCGTCGACACCGAATGCATTTCTCTTGTGAATGCGCGCGAACCAAAATGGATCGGTCGCCCCACGCGGAGCCGCCATGGCCGATCCGACCCATGCCCTCACCCTGCAATTGCTGCAGTCGCTGGCCGAGCGGCCCCGGCCTTATGCCGAAGTGCTGGAAACGTGGCGGACGTCGTGTCCGCGTTTGTCGATCTGGGAAGACGCGTGCATCGACGGGCTGGTGGACTGCGCGCCCGGATCTCCACCTGAGTTGCATCTCGTGACGGTCAGCGCCCGGGGCCGGGCGCTATTGGCGGCAAGCGCCACCGGTTGAACGCACAAACTAAAAGGCCCTGCCGGGGATCGCCTGGCAGGGCCTTCATTTATTTTGCATCTCCACCGTACATGCGGTGTGTGCTGTCGTCTCCTCGCTCCCGCCTCATTTATCTCGTGCGAAAACCGTAACGCGACTGTAAAAGATGCACCGCAATGCAGCAACTAGAGCAAACCCTTACGGTGCATGAGGCACCAAGTTCAGTCGCTTGGGTGAAATTCGCCGGCATCTTCGCGCATTGTGGCGTCAACGTCGCAACCAGGGCACGCGAGCCGCGATTTCGCCCATGATGCCCCGGCGGAAGGTCAGCACGCAAATCACGAAGATCGCGCCCGTGACCGTGGTGACCGATTCCCCGAGGATATTGAAGCCGTCGATGCCGGTGGCGCCCGCCAGGAAGCTGCCGATGTCGCCAAGCTTGTTTTCCAGCGCAATCACCAGCGCCGCGCCCAGCAGCGGGCCCGACAGGATACCCAGGCCGCCCACCAGCGTCATCAGGATGACCGAGCCGGACATCGACCAGTGCACGTCGGTGAGCGTCTCGAAGCCCAGCACCAACGTCTTGAGCGAGCCGGCCAGGCCCGTGAGCGCCGCCGACAGCACGAAGGCCAGCAGCTTGAAACGATCGGTGTCGTAGCCGAGGGACGTGGCGCGCGGCTCGTTCTCCTTGATGGCCTTGAGGATCTGCCCGAACGGCGAGTGGATCGTGCGCACGATCAGCAGAAACGCCAACGCCACGATGACGAGCACAACGTAATACAGCGTCAGATCGGACGACAGATCCAACACGCCGAACAGCTTGCCGCGCGGCACGCCTTGCAGGCCATCTTCACCGCCGGTGAACGGCACCTGCAGACAGAAGAAGTACAGCATCTGCGCCAGCGCCAGCGTGATCATCGCGAAATAGATGCCCTGGCGACGGATGGCCAGCAAGCCGACGATCAAACCAATGAACGCACCCGCCGCGGTGCCGGCCAGCAGCCCCACTTCAGGCGTGACATGCAGGTCGCGCATCATGTAGCCGGCCACGTAGCCGGCGCCGCCAAAGAACGCCGCATGCCCGAACGACAGCAGCCCCGTGTAGCCCAGCAACAGGTTGAATGCGGAGGCAAACAGCGCGAAGCACAGCAGCTTGGCGACGAACACCGGATACGCGCCCACCAGCGGTGCGGCAATCAGCGCAACCAGCAGCAGGCCGTACAGGACGTATTTGAGGGAAGAAGAGTTGGTCATGTTGGCCGCGCCGCTCATTTCTCTTTACCGAACAGGCCCGCCGGACGCACCAGCAGCACCAGCACCATGATCACGAACACCACGGTCGCCGACGCCTGTGGATAAAACACCTTGGTCAGGCCCTCGATCACGCCCAGGCCCAGGCCGGTGATGATCGAACCGAGAATCGACCCCATGCCGCCAATCACCACCACCGCAAACACGGTGATGATCATGCTCTGCCCCATCAGCGGCGAGATCTGGATGACGGGCGCAGCCAGCACGCCAGCAAACGCCGCCAGCGCCACGCCAAAACCGTAGGTGAGCGTGACCATCAGCGGCACGTTCACGCCAAAGGCTTCGACCAGCTTCGGGTTCTCCGTGCCGGCGCGCAGGTAGGCGCCCAGCTTGGTCTTTTCGATCATGAACCACGTGGCGAAGCACACCGCCAGCGACGCCACCACCACCCACGCGCGATAGTTGGGCAGCATCATGAAGCCGAGGTCGGTGGCACCCTGCAGCAATTCGGGGGTGTCGTACGGCAGGCCCGACACGCCGTAAATGGCGCGAAACACGCCCTCGATGACGAGCGTCACACCCAGCGTGAGCAGCAGGCCATAGAGATGGTCCAGCTTGTAGATGAAACGCAGCAGCGTACGTTCGATCACCATGCCCAGCAGACCGATCACCAGCGGCGAGAGCACCAGCATGGCCCAGTACGGCACGCCCAGGTACGAGAAGCCCATCCACGTGAGCACCGCGCCAAGCATGAACAACGCGCCGTGCGCAAAATTGATGACGTTGAGCAGCCCGAAGATGACCGCAAGGCCGAGGCTCAACATCGCATAGAAGGAACCGTTGACCAGACCCAGCAGCAATTGGCTGAGCATGGCCGGTAGCGGAACGCCGAAGATTTCCATCGCGGTCAGGAAGAGAACACCACACCAACAACGTTGATGACGCCGCCATCCACACGGACAGCGGCGCCGGATTGCCTACGCTTTTACTTCTTCATCAGCGAACACTTCGATTCGGCCGGGGTGGTGAAGGCCTGTTCGCCCGGGATCGTGGCCACGACCTTCAGGTAGTCCCACGGCTTCTTCGATTCGGCCGGCGTCTTCACCTGCAGCAGGTACATATCGTGGATGCCACGGCCGTCCTGGCGGATGTAGCCCTTCGTGTAGAAGTCGTCGATCTTGGTCTTCTTGAGCTGCGCGATGACCTTGTCCGGATCATCCGTGCCGGCAGCCGCCACGGCCTTGATGTAGTTCGACACCGCCGAATAGTCTGCGGCCTGCAAGCTGCTCGGCATCTTCTTCATCTTCATGAAGTAGCGGTTGGCGAACTTGCGCGTGGCGTCGTTCATGTCCCAGTACCAGCTGTCGGTCATCAGCAGGCCTTCGGCCGTCTGCAGGCCCAGGCTGTGCACGTCGTTGATGAACATCAGCAGGCCGGCGATCTTCATCGTCTTGGTGATGCCGAATTCCTTGGCCGCCTTGATCGAGTTGATCGTGTCGCCGCCAGCGTTGGCCAGGCCCAGGATCTGCGCCTTGGATGCCTGTGCCTGCAGCAGGTACGACGAGAAGTCCGACGCCGACAGCGGGTGCTTGACCGAACCCACCACCGTGCCGCCGTTGGCCTTGACCACGGCCGTCGTGTCGTTTTCCAGCGAGTGGCCGAAGGCGTAATCGGCGGTCAGGAAGAACCACGACTTGCCGCCCTGCTTGACCACCGCGCTGCCCGTGCCCTTGGCCAGGGCCACCGTGTCATACGCATAGTGGATCGTGTACGGCGTGCACTCTTCGTTGGTCAAGCGCGCCGTGCCGGCACCGATGTCGATGAACACGCGCTTCTTCTCGGAAGCCACCTTGTTCATGGCCAGGCCCGTGGCGGAGTTCGTGCCGCCCAGCAGCATGTCCAGGCCTTGCTGATCCATCCATTCGCGCGCCTTCGAAGCGGCAATGTCGGCCTTGTTCTGATGGTCCGCCGTCACCAGTTCGATCGGCTTGCCGAGCACCTTGCCGCCCGCATCCTCGATCGCCATCTTGACCGCCTCGACACCACCCTGCCCGTCGATGTCGGCATACAGACCCGAGAGATCGGTGATGTAGCCAATCTTCACCTTGTCGCCGCTCACCTGTGCGTGCGCGCCGAATGCCGCCGCGCCCAGCCCCACCGCCATCAATGCACCAGCCAGCTTCTTGAGTGTCATGGTCTTGTCTCCTGTGTCGTACGCGCCGCGGATCACGCTGGCGCAAGGGTCTTGCAAATCGATCGGGAAAACGCCTTAAACGCCGAGCAGCTCGTGCAGCACCGGCATCTTGTCCTGCAACTGCGCCGCTTCGAAGCGCTCGACGATGCGGCCGTGTTCCATCACATAGAAGCGGTCTGCCAGCGGCGCGGCAAAGCGGAAGTTCTGCTCCACCATCACCACCGTGTAGCCACGCTTCTTGAGCATCAGGATCATGCGGGCCAGCGCCTGCACGATCACCGGGGCCAGTCCTTCGGAAATCTCATCGAGCAGCAGCAGGTTCGCGCCGGTGCGCAAGATGCGCCCCACCGCCAGCATCTGCTGCTCGCCCCCCGACAGGCGCGTGCCCTGGCTCTGGCGGCGCTCGGCCAGGTTCGGGAACATCTCGTAGATCTCGTCGATGCTCATGCCGGCATTGCCGGTCTTGGCCACCTGGCCCTTCAATACCGGCGGCAGCATCAGGTTCTCTTCGCACGAGAGGCTCGAGAAAATGCCGCGCTCTTCGGGGCAGTAGCCGATGCCGCAATGGGCGATCTTGTGCGTGGGCAGGTCGATCGTTTCTACCCCCTGGCCGCTCGCGTCATGCACGACGATGGAGCCCTTGCGCGTGCCCACCAGGCCCATGATGGCGCGCAGCGTGGTGGTGCGGCCCGCGCCATTGCGGCCGAGCAGCGTGACGACCTCGCCGCGGTTCACGGTCAGGTCGACACCATGCAGGATGTGCGATTCGCCGTACCAGGCGTGCAGGTCCTTGATCTGGAGCGCGGGCGTGCTCATGCAGTGTTCTCGTGTGTTCGGGTCTAGCGTTCGCTTACGTTTGATACGCGGCATGCAGCCGCGTCGCGTGATCGATCAGCGTCGATCAGTGGCCTCAATGGGCTCAATGGCCTTCCAGCGCCGCATCGGCGGTGCCCATATAGGCTTCCATCACCTGCGGGTTCTTCGAGACGTCTTCGTACGGGCCTTCGGCCAGGATCTGGCCGCGCTGCAGCACCGTGATCTTGTCGGCGATGGACGAAACTACGTTCATGTTGTGTTCGACCATCAGGATCGTGCGGCCCCGCGCGACGCGCTTGATCAGCTCCGTTACACGGTCCACGTCTTCGTGGCCCATGCCCTGCGTGGGCTCGTCGAGCAGCATCAGCTCGGGCTCCATCGCCAGCGTGGTGGCAATTTCCAGCGCGCGCTTGCGACCGTAGGGCAGCTCCACCGTCACGGTGTGCGCGAACTGCGTCAGGCCCACCTGTTCGAGCAGCTCCATCGCCCGCGTATTCAACGTGTTGAGCGACTGCTCGCTGCGCCAGAATGCGTACGCCGTACCGAGCTGCCGCTGCAAACCAACGCGAACGTTTTCCATCACCGTCAGATGCGGAAACACGGCGGAGATCTGGAACGAGCGGATCACGCCGCGGCGTGCGATCTGCGCCGGCTTTTCCGAGGTGATATCGACGCCGTTGAACAGAATCGTGCCGCGCGTGGGCACCAGGAATTTGGTCAGCAGGTTGAAACAGGTCGTCTTGCCGGCACCGTTCGGGCCGATGAGCGCATGGATGGACCCACGCTGCACGCGCAGGTTGACGTCGGACACGGCGGTAAAGCCTTTGAAGCCCTTGGTCAGTCCACGCGTTTCGAGAATGATGTCCTGCGCCATGATTCCCTCTTGTCTCCCGCCCTTTTTATGGTGCGGATGATTGTCAACGGCTGTTGCGTTGCAAAACATCGGGGTTTTTACCGAGACGATTACACCCCGCTTACGCCCCGGAAACCCGCACCGGTATTGGCTTTCCGCCTCACAGGAGGGAGTTACGTAGAGTTACCTATCGGGGCAATGCGGATTGCGTATTCATATGACACGGGCGGTGTGTCACGCCCGTGTCATCGGTATCGGAACCGGCGTCAGGCTGGCAGGGCCTCGCCGCGGGCACGGGCCTTGCGCGCGGCACGGATCATCTCGCTCGCCTTCTCCGCAATCATGATCGTCGGTGAGTTGGTATTGCCCGACGTAATCGTCGGCATGACGGACGCGTCGACGACCCGCAGCCCTTCGATGCCGCGCACCCGCAGTTGGGCGTCGACCACCGCGTTTGCATCATCGGCGCGCCCCATGCGGCACGTGCCGACCGGGTGGAAGATGGTCGTGCCGATCTCGCCGGCGGCGCGGGCGAGATCCTCGTCGGTTTGAAACCTCGCGCCGGGCAGGTACTCCTCGGGCTTGTATTGCGCCAAGGCCGGCTGTGCAACGATGCGGCGCGTGAGGCGCAGCGAATCGGCCGCGACCTTGCGGTCTTCCTCTGTGGACAAGTAGTTCGGGGCGATGCTCGGCGCAGCAAACGGGTCGGCAGACGTGACATGCACCGTGCCGCGCGAGGTCGGCCGCAGGTTGCACACGCTCGCGGTAAACGCATTGAACGCGTGCAGCGGATCGCCAAACTTGTCGAGCGAAAGCGGCTGCACGTGATACTCCACGTCGGGCCGCGACACGTGCGGATTCGAGCGCGCGAACACGCCCAGCTGCGACGGCGCCATGCTCATCGGCCCGCTCTGGTTGAACGCGTATTGCATGCCGATAAGCGCCTTGCCCCACCATTTGGAAGCGCGCGTGTTGAGGGTGGGCACGCCGTTCACCTTGACCACGCTGCGCAATTGCAGATGGTCCTGCAGGTTTTCTCCCACACCCGGCAATGCCTGGCGCACCGGAATGCCAAGCGCTTGCAGACGCTCCGGCTGGCCGATGCCCGCCAGCTCCAGCAACTGCGGCGAGTTGATCGCGCCGGCCGAAAGGATCACCTCTTCGCGCGCGGCCACCGTGTAGTCCTGCCCGGCCCCGCGATACGTCACGCCGGTGCAGCGCTTGCCGTCAAACGTCAGCGCCCGCACTTGCGCACCCGTGACGATCGTCAGGTTCGGCCGCTGCGATGCCGGGCGCAGAAAACCCTTGGCGGTGTTCCAACGAATGCCGCGCTTCTGGTTGACCTCGAAGTAGCCGACGCCGAAGTTGTCGCCGCGGTTGAAGTCACTCGTGCGCGGAATGCCCGCCTGCACGGCCGCCTCGATGAAAGTCTCCAGCACCTGCCAGTGCAGGCGTTGCGGCTCGACCCGCCATTCGCCGTTCGCGCCGTGCCATGCGTTCGCGCCGCCGTGATGGTTCTCGCTGGCCTTGAACAGTGGCAGCACGGCATCCCACTTCCATGAATCGTCGCCGGTGATGGCGGCCCAGCCGTCGTAATCCTCGCGCTGGCCGCGCATGTAGATCATCCCGTTGATCGACGAGCACCCACCCAGCACACGGCCACGCGGGTAGCCGAGCGATCGGCCGTTCAGGCCGGGTTCTTCGCGCGTGCGATAGAGCCAATCAGTGCGCGGGTTGCCGATGCAATACAGATAGCCCACGGGGATGTGGATCCAGTGGTAATCGTCCTTGCCGCCCGCTTCCAGCAGCAGCACGGAGACGTCGGGGTCGCGGGTCAAACGGTTGGCGAGGACGCAGCCTGCGGACCCTGCGCCGATGATGATGTAGTCGTAGGTTTCCATGTCTCCGTGCTTCTTTTCCTTGGTGTTATTGGTTTTTATTGTTGTGGTGCAACCAACTCACTTCAAATCAAATCCGCGAAGCCAACCACTCCGTCATCTTCCCAAACACCTCACTACGCAGCGGTTCTGCTTCGTTGAAGATCTCGTGATAGCCCCTGTCGAACCACGCCAAGGTCCGCAGATCCTCAGGCGCATTCGCATAGAAATCCCGGCTGCCTGACGGATCGACAATCGAATCCGCGCCACCGGCCATCAGCAGCATCGGCGCTTCCAGGCGCGGCGCATCCTGCTGCGCCTGCGTGATCGCATTGAGCATGAACTCCAGCAATGATGCGCTGATTGTGCCCTGCACCAGCGGGTCCGCTCGATAGGCCGGCGCGACGCTCGGGTCATGCGAGAGCTTGGCCGGGTCCACGGGATTGGGCACCGCCAGCTTGGGCGCCAGCGCAGAAAGAACGCCACGCACGATGCCCGCCCCGGGCGGCAGTTTCACGCGCAGCGCGGGCGATGACAGCAGCACGCCACGCACGGGCCGGATGCGCGCAGTGGTGAAGCGCGCGACGATCAATCCGCCCATGCTGTGCCCGAGCACAAACGGCATCTCGTGCCATTCGGCGACGGCCGCGTCGATGATTTCTGCGAGATCGGTGAGGTAGTTGTCTTGCGCGTCGAGCGCCATGCGCGGGCCGCCGCTCTTGCCGTGGCCGCGCAGGTCGAAAGCCCGTACGCGCAGGCCCAGGTCGGTGAGCACCTTGGCCACATGCGGATAGCGGCCGCTGTGTTCCGCCATGCCGTGGACGAGGATGACGGTGCCACGCGGTGTGCCCATGTCGGGCTCGGGCAACCAGGTGCGGACCAGCAGTTCAGTGCCGTCCTTCATGCGCTGGCGCGTTTCTAGTGCTTGATGGGCGATGGCCTGAGCGGGGGCTTGCGTCATCGGCGTCTCCTCCTTGGGTTGCCAGATTGTGGCATAGACGCCGCCTGTCGCAATCCGCGTCAGTAGAGCGGCCCGTCAGTGACAGCAGGCGTTGGTGTCGCCGCCTTCGCCACCTTCGCCGGCCACGCCCTGGAGGATCGGGCAATCGGGGCGATCATCACCGTGGCACGCATTGGCGAGCGTCATGAGCGTATCGCGCATGCTCTGCAGCTCGCTGATGCGCGCGTCGAGATCCGCCACGTGGCGCAGGGTGACGGCCTTCACATCGGCGCTGGCGCGCTCGCGGTCGTTCCATAGCGAAAGCAGCGTGCGAATCTCTTCCAGCGAGAAGCCCAGCGAGCGCGACCTGTGGATAAAGCGCAGCACGTGCACCGCCCGCGCGTCGTACATGCGGTAGTTGCCTTCGGTGCGCGGGCTGGGCGGCAGCAGGCCAATGCTTTCGTAGTAGCGGATCATCTTGGCCGACACGCCACTGGCCTTTGCGGCCTCGCCAATGTTGACGGGGCCTTGGGTCTCGTTGAGGTCCGTGCGAGTCATGCGTTGTCTCCGGTGGCGCGCCAGCGGCGCAGCATCAGCGCATTGGTGACCACGCTCACGCTGGAGAACGCCATGGCTGCGCCGGCAAAGGTGGGGTTCAGCAAGCCGAATGCCGCCAGCGGAATGCCCACCACGTTATAGACGAAGGCCCAGAACAGGTTCTGCCGAATCTTGGCGACGGTGCGGCGCGACAGGTCCAGCGCGTCGCTCACCAGACGCGGCTCACCACGCATGAGGGTGATACCGGCGGCTTGCATCGCCACATCTGTGCCCGTGGCCATGGCGATGCCGACATCGGCCGCCGCCAGCGCAGGCGCATCGTTGATGCCATCGCCCACCATCGCAACCACATGGCCGCTCTGCTGCCACGCCGTCACGCGCGCGGCCTTGTCTTGCGGCAGCACTTGCGCGGCCACTTCGTCGATCCCCAATGCCTGGGCCACGCTGCGCGCGGCGCCTGCATTGTCGCCCGTCACGAGCGCGGTATGCACACCACGCGCCTGCAAGGCGGCCACGGCATCCCGGGCACCGGGCTTGAGTGCATCGCCAAACGCGATCAGGCCACGCAGTTGCACGCCGCCTTCATCACGCTGAGCGAGCCACGAGACGGTATTGCCTTGTGCTTCCAGCGCATCGGCACGCGCTTGCAATGCACTGCGATCCAGCCCCAGTTCATCCATCCACCGCGCATTGCCGAGTTGCAGCGATGCGCCATTCACGATGCCGCGCGTGCCGCGTCCGGCCAACACTTCCGGCGATTGCGCGGGCGTGATTGTGCGGCCCTGCTCCTCGGCATAGTCGCGCGTGGCCTGCGCAAGCGGATGCGTGTTCTCAGCCTGCAGCGCGGCAAGCTGATCGAGCAGCGTGTCGGCGCCGATGCCGGATGCCGCTTCGACCGCCGTCACGCGCGGCTTACCGACGGTGAGCGTGCCCGTCTTGTCGAAGACGACGAAATCCACCTGCTGTGCGCGCTCCAGCGCCTGCGCATCGGCAATCAGGATGCCGCGCCGCGCACCAGCACCGGTGCCCGCCATGATGGCGGACGGCGTGGCAAGACCCAGCGCACATGGGCAGGCAATCACCAGTACGGCCACGGCGTTGACGATGGCCGTCTCCCACCCTGCACCGGCGATGGTCCAACCGGCCAGCGTGAGCAACGCCGCCACCAGCACCGCCGGCACAAAGATCGCGCTTACGCGGTCGACCAGTTGCTGGATCGGCGGCTTGGCGGCCTGCGCGTCTTCCACGAGGCGGATGATGCGCGAGAGCATGGTGTCTGCGCCGATCGCCGTGGTGCGCACGAGCAGCACGCCATCCGTGGCGATGGCGCCGGCAGTCACGCGGTCGCCTTCGCGCTTGGGCACGGGCAGGCTTTCGCCGGTGAGCATGGATTCATCGACGTGGCTTGCGCCTTCCAGCACCACGGCATCCACGGGGATGCGTTCCCCGGCACGCACAGACACCACGTCGCCCACGCGCACCTGGGCCACGGGGATATCGCGCAGCGTGCCATCGGCGCCACGCACGCGAGCGGTGTCGGGGCGCAGTGCCTGCAGCGCCCGGATAGCCTGCGCGGTCTGGCGCTTGGCACGCACTTCCAGCCACTTGCCAAGCCGTACCAGCGTAATGACCACGGCTGCGCTTTCGAAGTACAAGTGCGGCTCATGGTGCATCCCGTCCGCACCGGCGCGCCACCACAGCCACAGCGACAACCCATACGCCGCCGACGTGCCGAGCGCGACCAGCAGATCCATATTGCCGGCACCCGCGCGCACCGCCTTCCAGCCCGCTTTATAGAAGCGCGCGCCAATCACGAACTGCACCGGCGTCGCCAAGAGCCATTGCGCCCAGGCGGGCAACATCCAGTCACCGCCGAACCACCCCGCGATCATCGGCAATACGAGCGGCACGGAGAGTGCGGCGGCAATCCACACGGGGCCGGCACCTTCCCAAAAGTCGGGTTGCGCAGCAGAGGGAGCGGCGGTTTCATCGGAAGCGACGCGCGCCTCATAGCCGGCGCCCATCACAGCGGCAATCAGTGCATCGCTGGCGGCACCGCCCTGCACGCGAGCGCGCTCGGTCGCGAGATTCACGCTGGCGTCGCTCACGCCAGGCACGGCGCGCAAGGCACGTTCGACACGGCCTGCACAGGCGGCACACGTCATCCCGCTGATATCGAGATCGGTGGAGGTCACGTCGGCAAGGCTGGCGGCGGTCATGGAAGCGTCCGTTCTAAAGAAGATGGCATCAGCCTAGACCTTCCCATCTTGGTAAGGTCAAGCCCGCATTTTACGCTTGCGTTTCCAACGATGGGAAGGTTCATACTCCTCTCGTGATTCTCTCTTCCCTCTTTCAGGAGCAAACCATGACGACGTCTTCCACGACCTTTTCCGTGAGTGGCATGAGCTGCGGCCATTGCGTGTCGGCCGTCACGCGTGCGGTGCAGCAGGTCGATGCCGGTGCCAATGTGAAGGTGGACCTGGATAAGCAGACCGTTGCCGTCACCAGCGGGGCCAGCACCGACGCGGTCAAGGCCGCCATCGAGCAAGCCGGCTATCCGGTCAAAGCCTCCGCCTGAAGCCTGTGCGGGCAACAAAAAAGGCGTGCCGCTGTGGCACGCCTTTTTGTTTGCGCGGAAACCGCTCAGAAGCGGTAGCCGACGTTCAGGAAGGTCACGACCGGATTGATCTTGATCTTCGCTTCGCTCACAACGTGGACACCAGTGGCCGTCGTGCTGTCGATCGTTGCCGTCGTCTTCAGCGGCAGATACGACACCGACAGGCCAACGAACCAGTCCTTGGTGATGGCGTAAGTAGCACCCACGTTCAGCACCGGGTTCAACGAACCGTCGGTCGACACGTTGCTCTTGCTGCCCGGGCCCGCCAGCTTCGTCTGGAAGGCGCTGTTCGTGATCTTCTCGTCGGAGAACCACGTGTAGTTCAGGCCCAGGCCGACATACGGGCGGAACTTGGTGTCGGCGTTGAAGAAGTACCACTTCGCCAGCACGGCCGGGCTCCATTGCTTGGCCGAGCCGATTTCGCCGTAACCCGACAGCGCGCCGGTGCCTTCGATCTTGTGGCGGGGCGGAATGCCGCCGACCAGTTCAACGGCAATGTTGTCGGTAAAGAAGTGCGTGAAGGCGAGACCAACGGTATCGGCTTCCTGGATCTTGGCGCCGGTGCCGGACTGCGATTGATTCACCGGCATCCCGCCGATGCTCTTCACCAATAGCGGGTCGCTCGAGCTGTTCGGCATCACGCGGAACCAGCCGAGGCTGACGATGTTGCTGCCGGCAGCCTGTGCGTGCGCGGCGGTGGCGAGGATCATCCCGGCGGCGGCCGCCAGTGCTTTTTTATAGGCCATCTCTGTATGTGCTCCTGTGTCAGACGCATCCGATGCAGACGGTTGAACCGTTTGCGGTGCGTTCTAAGTCTCCTCCCAGGCGGAAGGGATGGCCATTATCCCGTCTGATTGCCTTGGCTAGAACCCTTTTTCTAGAGGTTTCCTGTTACAGGCAACGCGCCAAATCAGCCTGCAGCGGGCGTCTTCAGCACATGCTCAGTTTTTAAACAGACTTGGACTTGGACAGGGCGAGCACGCACGCGGCCAGATCCCACAGGGCATTGCCAACGCTTTTGAAGACCACTGGCGACACCGGCGCGGGCTGCGCCAGCGTGTCCGGCGGCGTATCCACGCACTGTTGTAACGGCCGCACACGCGACCACGGTACGCCCGCCTGCAGCAGGTCGCCGGCTTCGGCTTCCAGGTCGACCAGGGTATCGGCGTACAGCCGGTCGACCGCAGCGGCATGCACACACAAGCGCGGCGGAAGCTCAGCCATGTCGGGCCGGAACGCGCCAACGGCGGCGATGAAGTGGTGGGCGCCCCACGCATAGCCGGCAGGGTGGCTCGGGTCGCCCAAATCCGGCAGCACCGGTTGCGATGACGGCGTGGCGGTAATGACCAGAGGCGTCTGCGGCAACACCACACGGGCAGCATCTGCCACGCCGGCCGCATCGCCACCCGCCAGCGCGGTGGCATCCATGCCGAGCGCGCGGGCGTACCCCGCCAGCCCATCCGCGCTGGCAGCCGTGCGCGCGATGATCGTGACGCGCCGTGTGCCCAGCCCGAAGCGGAAGGCTTCCAGATGCGCGCGTGCCTGGGCCCCGGCGCCGATCAGCAACAAATCCCCGGCCGGCTCAGGCGCCAGCAAGCGCGCCGCCAGCAATGACACAGCGGCTGTGCGGTGTGCGGTGACAGTCGGGCCATCCAGCATGAGCCGGCGCTCGCCGGTGCGGGCGTCCATCACCACCACCTCGCCGTGAATGGCAGCCAAGCCCCGGGCGGGGTTGTGCGGGTGCACGGTGATCATCTTGGTGACGGCGATGTCGGCATTGGACGCCGGCATCAGCAGCAAACTGCCACCATCAGCCACCGGCATCACAAGCCGTGCGGGCGCCTGGGCACGGCCCGCGCGCGCATCGCGCAACACTTGGGCGATGGCATCGGCCAACGCGGCATACGGCAAGCGGGCCGCCGTGGTGGCAGCGTCGAGGGTCTGCAGCATGGAGCTCCCGCAGCGGAGGAAACGTCGGACGGACCTTATGCCACGGCGCGGCGCGCGGGGGGCGTGCGGCGCGTAAGCAAGCCGGCGCTGATAAGGAGCTGAGCGGCAGCGTAGCTCCACCAGATCGCCAGCTCGTGATCAGTAAACGGGAAGACGAACACGCTGATGCCGATCATGGCGTCGGAAGCCGCAAAGGCGAGTGCGCCCCAAGCCGTCAGCGGCCCAGGCAGGCGCGCCAGCAATGCCGCGCACACCATCGCCGAGAGCACCAGCATGTAGACGATCACGGGCCCCTTCAACTCGCCCAGGCCCGGCCAGTACCACAGCAACATGCCGATGGCCACGCCGATCATCACGCCGACGCCAATCATGCGGATGGCCGACGACGCCCCACGCAACCCCACCAGCACCCGCAGGTAACACAAGTGCGCCAGCAGGAAACAGCCCAGCCCCGCCATGAACGAGAACGCCAGCCACGGTAGCGCAAGCCATAGATCGCCGAGTGCGGAGAACACCATCGCGCCGATCAGCCAGCGCCGCTCGCGCGGAATCTCGTGCTGCGAGGCGGCGCGCGCCAGCAGCAGCGCCATCAGCATTTTCCAAAGCGGCTGCGCAACGATGCGGCCCACCAGTGGCGTGCCGGGTGGCACTTCGACGGCCACCATGGTCAGCATGCCGCCATAGGTGACGCCTGCCACTGCAGCAGCCACCCACCACGCGCGAACCCGTGCCGGCATGCCGTAGCCGCCTGACAGATGCGCCGGCGCGTGCACCGGATGCGTGGTGTGTCCCTCAACCATCATGGTCTCCCGCCCAAGACAGGCGTTTCATATCAGCAAAGTGATGTCGGCTTGCAGCGTGACACGCCGTGCACCCTGGCGCAAGGCGCGAGTCTACCCACCAAGGTGGGATAGCGGCAACGCGCCATCCCGCTTCAAGGCCGTCAGAACGATATTGGAACGCACGTTGTCCACACCCGGCACGCGCATCAGCTTGCGCATGACGAATTCCGACAGCGCGGGCAGATCGGGCACCACCACACGCAGCATGTAGTCGGCGTCGCCGGCCACGGAATAGCACTCCTGCACTGCGTCGAGCAGGCTGATCTCTTCGTGAAAGCGTTCGACGATGGCGTCGCCGTGGTGCGCGAGCTTGACGCTGGCAAACACCGTCACGCCCAATCCCAGCCCCGTCGGCGAAAGCACCACCCGGTAGCCCTCGATCACGCCTTCCGATTCAAGCCGCGCGAGGCGCCGCCCGACCTGGCTGGCCGACAGGTGAACCTGCTCCGAGAGCTGCTGATGCGTCGCACGCCCATCGCGCTGAAGGGCCGCCAGCAGGGCCAGATCGAAGGTATCGAGCGAAATCATGCACATCTCCTGCATTGATAGACTGAATTCTGCACGATTTCCGCAAACAATGCGCAATGGGTGGTGGTTTTGCGGCCAACCCGCGTGGGCGCGCCCATACACTGGCCGGACTCTGATTGCACAAGATCGACATTACAAATGGCCATGGCAACCACCGCCCCCGACGCAGCCCAAAACGCCGCCCCGGCCGGCTTCAACGGCACCCTGACCGACAAGCTGCGCGAGCAATTCGCAGAAGGCCTCGATGGCCAGACGCTACGCGCCGACTTCACCATGCAACAACCGGTGCACCGCTACACCGCCGCCGATCATGCAACGTGGCGCACGCTGTACGATCGCCAGGAAGCGCTGCTGCCGGGCCGTGTGTGCGATGAATTCCTGCAAGGCCTGTCGACGCTGGGCATGAGCCGCGATGCCGTGCCGTCATTCGACCAGCTCAACGAGACGCTGATGCGCGCCACCGGCTGGCAGATCGTTGCTGTGCCGGGCCTGGTGCCCGACGAAGTGTTTTTCGATCACCTGGCCAACCGCCGTTTCCCCGCAAGCTGGTGGATGCGCCGCCCCGATCAGCTCGATTACCTGCAAGAGCCGGATTGCTTTCACGATATCTTCGGCCACGTGCCGCTGCTGATTAACCCGGTCTTTGCCGACTACATGGAAGCCTACGGCAAGGGTGGCCTGAAGGCCGCTCGCCTGGGCCAGCTCGACATGCTCGCGCGCCTGTACTGGTACACGGTGGAGTTCGGCCTGATCCGCACACCGGCTGGTCTGCGCATCTACGGTGCGGGCATCGTGTCGAGCAAGAGTGAATCGGTGTACGCACTGGATTCGGCCAGCCCGAACCGCATCGGCTTTGACGTGCGCCGCATCATGCGCACGCGCTACCGGATCGACACGTTCCAGAAGACCTACTTCACCATCGACAGCTTCGAACAGTTGTTCGATGCCACGCGCCCGGACTTCACGCCGCTGTATGAAGAACTCGCTGCGCTGCCGACCATTGGCGCGGGTGATGTGGTGGATGGCGATGTGGTGCTGAACGTCGGCAACCGCGAAGGTTGGGCAGACACTGCGGACATCTGATGGCAGATAGTCGAGCGCTGACTATACTGCGCGCATTCAAGACCGAACTCCGCACCCCATCATGATGCCGACCCTGAACGAAGACCAACGCAAGGCCCTCTTTGCCGAACTGCCCGGCTGGACGCTACAGAGCGAGCGCGACGCCATCCAGAAGACCTTCACCTTTGTCGACTTCAACGCCGCGTTCGGCTTCATGACGCGCGTGGCGATCAAGGCCGAGCAGATGAATCACCATCCGGAGTGGTTCAACGTGTGGAATCGGGTGGACATCACCTTGTCCACACATGACGCGAACGGGCTCACGCACCGTGATGCAGATCTCGCGCGCTTTATCGAGCAGGCCGCGAAAGGCACGAGCGCCACCGGCGCAAAGTAACGACCAGCAATGCTGGCGTTCAGCCCTGTGTGGCTGCGCGCCACGCCTCATAAGCTGCCCGCGCCTTGTCGCCCAATTGCTCAGGGGCGATGCGGGTGGCGCCTTGTACAATCATCAGCGCATACGGCTTGGCCAGCGCCGACGCCTCGGCACACAGCCGCAGTTCCTCGCCTTCGGCGGGCGAACGGGCACGCCAGAAATTGATGGCGGCCTCCAGATCGGTGATGGTGAGCAGGGCATCGGTCATCCGCGCATTGTAGCGCTGCCAAATCACGCCGATCGCCCCTTTTTGCCTTTTCCGCCCCGCACTCTGGATCGAGTCAATGCGCATCCTGCTGATTGAAGATGACCGTGCCATCGCCAGCGGCATCCATGCCGGACTCACACAAGCCGGGCATCGCGTACATGTCGTGCACGACGGCGTCTTTGCCACTGAACAACTCGCCAGGCAGACACACGATCTGGTGATCCTCGATCTTGGGCTGCCCGGTATCGATGGCATGACGTTGCTGTCGCAGTTTCGGGCACGCGATCGCGTGACGCCCGTGCTGATCCTGACGGCACGCGACGGTCTGCTCGACAAGGTGAACGGCCTGAACGCCGGTGCCGACGATTACCTGCTCAAGCCGTTCGAGATGCTCGAACTGGTGGCCCGCGTGGGCGCATTGCTGCGCCGTCGCAACGATTCAACCGAACCCGCCGCACGCCCTGACGTCCTTGTCGGACGGCTTCGCATGAGCGGCGTGGAACGGCGCATCTTTGTCGATGCCGCGCCGCTGGAACTGTCGCCGCGCGAATTTGCCGTGCTGGAGTTGCTGATGCTGCGCCAGGGGCGGGTCGTCAGCAAGGTGCAGTTGCAGGACCACCTTGCCAGCTTCGGGCACGCCATCGGCGAGGCCAGTCATGATGTGGTGGGCGATACGGCCATCGAAGTCTATGTGCACCGCGTACGCCGCAAGATCGAGCATTCCGAGGCGGAGATCGTCACGGTGCGCGGCTTCGGTTACCTGTTGCAGGCACGCGCCCCGGCGTAGTCCTGGCCCATGTTCAAGCGCCACCGCCCTGCCTCGTCGTCGGCTTCATCAGCTCCGGCCAAGGGTGCTGGCAACGGTGCCATCAGCCTGCGCCTGCATCTGTTGCGTGCGCTGGCAACACCGCTGTTTGGTTTGATCGTCGGTACCGGCGCGCTGTCGTATTGGCTGGCGGCTCACTACACCGCCCAGGTGTTCGATCGCGCATTGGTGGGCGTGGCCAACACGCTGGCCGAACAGTTGCGCATCGCTGGCCCGAACGTGCCGGCGGCCAAACTCTACGACATCGCCCTCACAGCACAGACGCTCGTACAGAACAGCGGCGAAGACCGCATCTACTGGCGCATTTCCGGTCCCACAGGCACGCTGGTCGGGCGCGACACGCCGCTGGGCTATGGTTCGGGCCAGGTCCGCATTGGCGAAGCACGCGTGTTCTATAGCTGGATCGACGGCAAACAGGTGCGCGCCGTGCATCTGCTCGTTCCGGGCGTGAGTGCTGAGGTGCCCAGACCTCGCTCGCCGCGCCAGCCTGTGCCGCCCGAACCTGAAGACGACGTCACGCGCCCAGCGCTTGCGCCAACGCAGGCGCAGACGGCACCGGCACTCAACCCATCGAATCCGCCCGACACCATGAAGGCCGAAGACGGCATCGTCGTGGAAGTCGCGGAGCTGCTGGACCATCGCGATACGGCCGCCAAGGAAGTGCTGCTGTCGGTATCGATTCCGTTGATCTTGCTGTTGGCAATCGGGGGGCTGATCCTCTCCCTCGTGCTCAAGGAAGAACTGCAGCCGTTGCAGACGCTGGCCGACACGCTCAACAAGCAGAGCGCACGATCGGTGACGCCGCTGCCCGCAGAATCGGCGGAACGCGTGCCCGCCGAACTGCAACCGCTCATCAATGCGATGAACGCGCTGCTGGCCCGGCTGCGCGACGCACTGGAAGCGCAGCGTACCTTTATCGCAGACGCTGCACATCAACTTCGCACGCCGCTTACCGCGTTGAAGCTGCATGCCGATCGCGCAGTCGATGCAAAGACGTTGGACGATGCCCGCCCTGCACTGCTGGAGCTGCAATCAGGTGCCAACCGCGCCGTGCGCCTGTCCAACCAGTTGTTGACGCTGGCGCGTGCCGAGCCAGGCATGACGCTCGATCAGCTGGGCCCGCCGATGCGGGTCGATCTCGTCGCGCTGGCGTTCGATACCGGCGCCGAGTGGGTGCCGCGCGCCCTCGCGCGGGGGCTGGATCTGGGCTTTGAGGCCTGGCCGCAAGAAGCCACGTCGCCGGGTTCCTTGCAGGCGCCGGTGCTGGCCAACGCGGTGCTGCTGCGCGAGGCCATCAACAACCTGCTCGACAACGCGATCAAATACGTGCCGGCCGGCGGACGCGTGACCTTGCGCGCAGGTATGGAGGCAGACGCTGCATCCCAGTGGTGGGGTGTGGTGAGTGTGGAAGACAATGGCCCGGGCATTCCACCCGAGCGGCGCGGTGAAGTTTTCCAGCGCTTCTTCCGTGGGGATGCGGACCACCGCCCCGGACAACCGCAAGGTAGCGGCCTGGGCCTGGCCATCGTGCACGACATCGTGCGTCTGCACGGCGGCACCGTCGCCATTGATGATGCGACTGCACGTGATGGCAGCCGGGTGATGCGCTTCGTGTTGCGCCTGCCGCTGGCAAGCGAATCCGTCTGAACGACCGACCTTCGGCTTACTTCTTCTTGCGCTTCTCGGGCGGTGCCAGCATCGTGCCGCGGCACTTCTTCGCGCCGCAGCGGCACGCAAACTGTTCCTTCAGTGCCTTGGTCTGGCGGCCTTCGATGACGAGGCCGTAGTCGTAGAACAGTTCTTCGCCGGGTTCGATGTCGCGCAGCGCGTGAATGAACACGTGGCCATCCTTTTCTCGCGCCTCGCAGTTCGGCTTGCAGGCGTGGTTGATCCAGCGCGCGCGGTTGCCACCAAACTTGGCGTCGATCACGCTGCCGTCTTCCAGGCTGAAGTAGAACGTGTGATTCGGGTCGGACGGGTCATGCGGATGGCGGCGCAGTGCCTCCTTCCACGTGATGTGCTCACCCTTGTATTCGATGATCTTCTTGCCGCGTGCAATGGCCACCACGGCATACACACCGCGCCCGTGCACGCCGGATTCGCGCACCTCGATGCGATCGCGGCGGCGCAGTTTGGCCGGAGCTTCCGGCGTGGGCGAGGACTCAGCCAGAGCCGGCGTGGCATCAGGAGACGTGCGTGTCATGAGGAAATGGCGCAGTAAAGCGAAACAAGAACGTCGATCAACGAAGCCGTGAGCCTACACCAAAAGCATGGCTTCTCGACACGTGCCGCAACCTCATGTCGTCCTGCCAATGTGGATAACCCGGCCTGCAACTGTGGATAACTACCGGCAAAGCCTGTTGGCTGTCTGTGGCTGCCCTGTCGACGGTGTGGGCACAACTGATGGGGTTCCCAGCCGGGGGGTCGGAAAAATCAGCAAGCTATCCACGCGAGGACACACACCCTACCCTCGGTTTTACTTGCAACAAGTGCTTGAACATAAAGCGCTTTTTCCACTTATCCACAGAAACTATCCACCGTTATCTACTACTACTATTTGTATACATAAGAAAAAAGGTAAACCAACCAATCGACTTGCGTCGAACCTATCAGCGAGCAGACAGCCAACCGCAAATCAGAACATCGCGCGTTAGCATTCATGTGACTGGATCGCCTCGCAACGTAGAGCCCATGCGGTTTTGCGGAACCCACATGCCATGCGCCGTTACAAAGCTCAAGTGCCGACGCTGTTCGCATGCCGGTATCATGTCGCCCTTGGAGCCATCCCCCGGACGCTCTGTTGTGTGTTTTATCTACTCTTGAAGGGAGTCAAGCAATGACGAAAACCGAACTGATCGACGCCATCGCCAGCGGCGTAGACGGTCTGACCAAGGCCAAGGCCGAGCAGGCACTGAACGTGACGCTGCAAGCCATCATGGAATCCGTTGGCAAGGGCGATGCGGTCAGCCTCATCGGCTTTGGTACCTTCAGCCAAGGCGAGCGTGCCGAGCGTATGGCCCGCAACCCGCGCACCGGCGAAGAAATCAAGGTCGAAGCGGCCAAGACGGTCAAGTTCAAGGCCGGCCAGAAGTTCAAGGACGCTGTCAACGCCTAAGGCAATGACAACCCTCGGCGTGACCAGCCGGTCTGGTTAGCGCCAACGGCGTGGCATGCCATTGCATGCGTGAATCGACCGCAGCATTGGCGTACCACGTCGGAAGGCCTGTCTCCCCGTCAGGCCATCCCTTCCCCCTCTTCCATGTCCCGCCCTTTCCTGCGCAATTCGCTCACTCTGCGCATTGCCCTACCAATCGTTCTGATCGCACCGGTCCTCTGGTTTGCCGGTTGCGCGACACCGCCTGCGCGTCCGCAAGCCGAACCGCTGCCTGACAACGAAGTCGTGCAGACCCGGCCAGGTGCCACGCCACGCGAAAAGATGATCGAGATTGCCCTGACCGAATGGGATCGGTGGGGGCGCCAGGTGGTGCGCGTGGGGCGTGACGATACGTATTGCGTGGCAGGCGGTGGGTTTCCCGACCAGCCGCAGGGCCGCTGGCTGACGGCCGACGACCCCACCCCTGCCCCGTCCGATGAAGAAAGCGGCACCGACATGCCGTTGCCCAACGCAGCTGCCACGTCTGCGGTACCGCCCCCTGCGCCTTGCCTGCGCTATCCGGACGGCACGGGCGGTGAAGCCACCGCACGGGGTTGCATGCTGGCCAAGCGCTATTGGGGCATCGTCGGCAAGACACCGACTTGTCAGCAGTTGACCACCGGCGGCTGGGCGTGGTCTGCGGTGTTCCTCTCTTGGATCATGCGCAAGGCTGGCTTGCAGAACGATCAATTCCTGACCGGCGCCACGCATGCGGAATATGTGACCGACGCGCGCGATCATCTGCTCAAGCATCCCGCCTTTGTTCTTGAACGCACACCCGCCGTGCCGCGTCCGGGCGACCTCATCTGCACCGCGCGCGGCGCCGATCGCTTCATGACGGATCCGGCAGAGATCCAAGCCGGCAGAACCCCCATGCACTGCGATCTCGTCGTCGAGGTGGACCCGGTGCGCCATGAGGTGAAATCGATTGGCGGCAACGTGCAGCAATCCGCGTCGATGAGCATCACCGAGTTGAACGACGCCAACCAGCTCGATCCGTACACCAATTCGGTCATGCAGTGGTTGGTGATCCTGCGCAACCAATTGCCCTAGCAGGCAGCGGATGTAACGTAGTTTGACGTCCGGCACAAATTCATTAACATGTGAATAAATTTGGCGCCGGCAACCCGACCGGCGCATGGCCCCTGCGATCAGGAGACAGGTCATGACGGTGCTTTCGCTTTCACCCGATTCCGGTTCGGACATCCAGGCCCATCGTCCGGCCTGGTGCGGCCCACGCGAATGGGCCGCGCGCGTGAAGCTGGCGGCGTGCTACCGCATCTTTGCGCAGCTCGGCTGGACCGAACTCATCTATAACCACATCACGCTGCGCCTGCAGCCGGAAGACGGTGTGAACGACGATGAAGGTCCGCACTTTCTCATCAATCCGTTTGGCCTGACCTATGCCGAGGTTTGCGCGTCAAACCTCGTGAAGATCGACCTGCAGGGCAACGTGCGGCGCGCGGCGGGTCAGCCGGACTGGCCGGTCAACCCGGCGGGCTTTACCGTGCATGCCGCTATTCATGCCGGCATCCCGGGGGCGCACTGTGTGATGCACACCCACACCACTGCCGGCATGGCCGTGGCATGCGCGCGCGATGGTCTGTCGATCAGCAACTTCTACGCGGCGCAACTGCACGGCAAGGTGGCGTATCACGACTTCGAAGGCATCACCGTGCATGCCGATGAAGGGCCGCGCCTGGTGAGGAACATCGGCGACAAGCCTGCGGTGATCTTGCGCAACCACGGGCTGCTGGCCTGGGGCGATTCGATTGCGCGGGCGTTTGCGGTGCTGTGGCTGCTCAACCGCGCATGCGAGATCCAGCTCGCTTCCACATCGATGGGCCCGGTGCTGGAGATTCCCGAAGCGGTGGCGCGCAACTGCACGCGCGATTCGCTGCAGTTCAACCCGAACTTTGGCGCAGGTGAAGACGTGTTCGCGGCACTGACCCGTACCATCGACCGCATCGATCCTTCCTACCGAACCTGATCACATGACACGTATTTGCATCGTGGGCGCCGGCGCTGTCGGCGGCTATCTTGGCGCGAAGCTCGCGCTGGCAGATCAACCGATCAATGTACTGACACGGGGGGCGACGCTTCAGGCATTGCATGCTGAAGGACTGCGCCTGACCGAAGACGGCAACACGCGATCTGCGTCCGTGCACGCGAGTGACGACGCGCACGCGTTCGGTGTGCAGGACGTCGTGATCGTTGCCGTGAAAGCCCCTGCCATGGAAAGCGTGGCACAAGGCATTGCCCCGCTCATCGGCCCCGAGACCTGTGTGGTGGTAGCGATGAACGGCGTGCCATGGTGGTTCTTTGATCGACACGGGCCGCTGGAAGGTCTGCGACTTCAATCGGTGGATCCACACGGTCGCATCGCGCAGGCGATTCCAACGAAGAACGTGCTGGGTTGCGTGGTGCATCTGACGTGTTCAATGTCGGCACCAGGACACGTGCGTCATGGTTTCGGCAAGCGATTGATTCTCGGCGAACCCGCAGGTGGTGCCACACCGCGTTTGGACACGGTCAGCAAGTTGTTCGAGTGCGCGGGCTTGCAGATCGAACGCAGCGAAGCCATCCAACGCGACATCTGGTTCAAGCTGTGGGGCAACATGACGATGAACCCGGTGTCGGTGCTCACGGGCGCGACGTGCGACCGCATTCTTGATGATCCGCTGGTCAGTGCGTTTTGCCTGGGCGTCATGGAAGAGGCCAAAGCAATCGGCGCACGCATCGGTTGTCCGATTGAGCAGAGCGGCGAAGAACGCAGCGCGGTGACGCGTCAACTCGGCGCGTTCAAGACGTCGATGCTGCAGGATGCCGAAGCCGGACGCGGCCCGCTGGAGATCGATGCGCTGGTGGCATCGGTGCGGGAGATCGGCCAGCACGTGGGTGTGCCGACGCCGCAGATTGACGCCCTGCTGGGTCTGGTGCGCCTGCACGCTCAGACCCGCGGGCTTTACTAAAGGAACTGCTGAATTACGGCGCGAGCGCTGGATGCTTCAGCGCATGTGCCGTTTCGATCCACTGCTGGTGATACGCCGCATCGTCGCGCTTGAGACCCAGTTCGCCGTTCTGATACGCCATCGCCAAGGCTTGCACGGCCTCGGGCAATTCGTGCTCGGCGGCGTCCTGGTACAACGCTAGCGCGCGGGCTTCATCGCGCGGCACGCCATCGCCTTCACGGTAGGCGTTGGCCAACATGAACATTGCTGCCGGAATCTCGTGGCGGGCAGCGCGATCAAACCAGTGCGCAGCCTGTGCGGTGTCGATGGCCGTGCCGTAGCCGCTGCGATACATCACGCCCAAGTAGTACGCGGCTGCCGCGTCGCCCTTGTCAGCGGATTGACGCAGCAGGCGCAGCGCGCGCGGATAGTCTCGTTCAACGCCGCTCGTGCCGAGCAGCAGCGCCTTACCCAGTGACAACTGCGCACGCGCATCGCTCGGTGCAGCGGTTTCGAGCCAGCGCATCCCTTCGTTACGCAAGGCACTGTCGTGCGCGCTGAGCAACGCTTGGCCCAATGCCGACTGCGCCGGCACCGAGCCGCTGCGTGCGAGCTGACGCAACTGCTGCAGCGCCTCGGGCTCCATCGCTTGCACGACCATCGCGCGCCACGATTCCAGCTGCGTGGCATCCACGGTAGGCGTCTGGCGTGCGTGCGACAGCCAGCCGCCAGCCATCACGATGATCGCCAGGGCCGCAGCCACCGTGAGCATCGGCACCGACTGGCGCGGAGATTCCATCGCCGGTGCACCCGCCCATGCGGAACGAAGAGATGGCATGGCTTGGCCCTCTTACTGCGTCAGGTCGATCTGGTACACCGCGAGGCCCTTGCCCGAGCCGTCATCCGCGGCCACCTGCGTGACGTTGGTGATGCCGGCGGCCGTAGCGCTGGCCAGCTTGTTGGGCGCAGACGTGAACTGCACCTGCGCCACCGAGCTGGCCAGCTTCGTAAAGCGCCAGCTACGCTGCGAACCGTTCGTCGCACGCTTCACGCTGCCGATCTTCTTGATGTAGCTGATCAGCACGTCGCGGTTGGCATCCGGCGAGGCATAGATCGTCTTGCTGCCGTCCAGGCCCGGGAAGTTGCCGCCACCGCTTGCACGGTAGTTGTTGGTCGCCACGATGAACTGCGCCGCCGGGTCGAGTGCCACGCCCTTGTACATGAGGTTCTTGATGCGGCTGCCCACGGGCTGCGTGACATCAATCTCATACGTCAGGTCCGGCGTGGTGAACATGTCGAAGTTGTAGCCAGGGAACGTGCTCACCAGCTTCTGCACCGTCGCTTGCGTCGGGTCGATGGTGTTGAAGCGCTTGGCGGCCGTCTCCAGCCAGTTCTTGATGTCGGAGCCGGCCACCTTCACTGCGTACACCGTGTTCGGATACAGGTACAGGTCAGCCGCGTTGTTGATCGCCAGCGGGCCAGCCGCCACGTCAGTGAAATCGGTACCGCCACCGAAACCGCTCTTGAACGGTGCGCTTACCGACAGCACCGGCAGCGACGCGTATTGCGGCAGGTTCGCCTGAACGTACGCCGACACGTAATCGGCCTGCGCCTGGTTGACGATCTCGATCGCGCCCGGGTCACCCACATCGGCAAAGTACGTGCTCATGTTGAAGTCGGTGCTGCCCACCGGCGTCTTCACGTAGTTGATCGTCGCCTGGTGTTCGGTGGCAATGGCTGCCGAGACCGTCGGGTCGGCAGCTACGTAGGTCTTGTCGGCGTTCTGGATCGAGCGCGCCTCCACCGTGGTCTGCGTCTTGTCGACGGCCCAGTTCGTGCCGTTGAACGTCAGCCCAAGCTTGATTACACCCAGGTGCTTGCCCCAGTAGTTCGCCATCACGGTCGGCACACCGTTCACAGTGCCGGCCACCTTGTCGACACCCGGCAGGTTGAACTGGCTGACCGTGCTCTTGGCATCGGGGAACAGCTGGTGCGAATGGCCGATCAGCATGGCATCAATGCCCGGCACGGTCGACAGCCACCAGCTGCCGTTCTCCATCGTCGGCGAATACGTCGAGTTGTCGAGCCCGCCGTGCGAAATCGCGACCACCAGGTCAGCACCCTTCGCGCGCATCTCGGGGATGTACTTGGCAGCAGTTTCCTTGATGCCGACCGTATAGACCTTGCCGTCGAGCCAGCGCTTGTCCCAGCTCGTGATCGTGGGCGGCGTAAAGCTGATGATGCCGACCTTGACCGGCGCGCTGACGGTGCTGCCGTCGGGCGCCGTGGCAGTCACCGTCTTGGTGATGATCGTGTACGGCTGGAACAGCGGCGCATTCGTCTTCGCACTCACGACGTTGGCCAGCACTTGCGGGAAGGTCGGGCCCGCGCATTTCTTCTGCGTGGCCGGATCGGGCAGGCCATCGACGTTGAACGTGTTGCCAGTCACCTGCGACAGATACGGCAGGCCGTAGTTGAACTCGTGGTTACCGATACCGCCGCCGTCGTACTTGGCCGCGTTCATCACCTTGTAGATCGCCAGCGTCTGGTCGCACGTGACCGGGCTCACCATGGCCTGGTAGTCCGACAGCGCGGTGCCCTGGATAGTGTCACCGTTGTCCAGCAGCAGCGTGTTCGGGAATTGCGTGCGCGCTTGGTTGATGAGCGTTGCCACGCGCTCGAAGCCGAGCGAGTTGTCGGCCGCGAGCTTGAAATAGTCGTACGACAGCACGTTGGTGTGCAGGTCGGTGGTTTCCAACACGGCCAGCGTGGCTTTGGTACCTGCGGGGGCAGTGCTGGCGGCAGGCGTGGCGTTGCCGTTGGAAGGCGTATCGCCGCCGCCGCCACAGGCAGCCAACGATATCGACAAGAAAACAGCAAGCGGCAACGCCGCAGAACACAACGGTCGGACTCGCATGAACTTCTCCCTGAAGTTTATTTTTTGGTATGCGAACTACGGACTGCGAACTGCTGATGAAGCGAATGACGCGGGCGCGCACGCAGAATCGGAGGGAACCGTTTGCGCAACGCGATAGGACAACGGACTGGACCGGGGGGCTCAGAAGCGGAGAAGTATCGAAAGCGTGCATGACGATGCTGTGACCATCGCATGACATTTGCGCGTGGCGCCGGCAGTGTTGAGAACGGCGCCGGCTGCGGGTCTCAACCGGATGGCGGAGCGGCGGGGCCAAAAAATCCAAGGCGTTTCGTCAACAACGTTAGAATGAGCCCATTTTTCCGCGTAGCCGTTCTATGTCCCAGAAGAAAGCGCCGCTGTTCGAGATCCGCAGCGGCACCGTCGATGCCCTGCTGCTGTCGCCGCGCACCGCCGACATGGACGCCTTGGCCGCCGAACTCACGCGACGCTTTGCCGACACGCCCGAGTTTTTCTCAAACGACGTGATCGCCATCGACGTGCGCCGTCTGGCTGAAGACGAGCGCCTGCCCATCGACCGTTTGGTGGAGACCCTGACCGCGCTGCGTGCCCGCGCGATCGGCGTGGTTGCCAGTCCCGAGCAGGCCGAGTGGGCGCAGGCCTTTGGCCTGCCGCTGCTCGACAGCCATGGCCGCCGTCCGCGCGGCGAGAAAGACGCCAAGGACAACGGCGAAGGCCAGGACGCCCCCGAGCACGCCCAGGCTGCCGAAGCGCCGGCCCCCGCCCCTGCTGTTCCCCCCGTCGATGCCGTGGCCATGCAGCCCGGCACGATGATCGTCGATCGCCCCTTGCGCTCCGGCCAGCGCATTTATGCGCGCGGCGACCTCGTCGTGCTCGACTTGGTGAGCGACGGCGCCGAGGTGATCGCCGAAGGCAACATCTATGTCTATGCCTCGCTGCGCGGTCGCGCGCTGGCGGGCGTGAAGGGCAACCTGGATGCGCGCATCTTCTGCACGTGTCTGGAGCCGCAACTGATTTCCATCGCCGGCATCTACCGCACCGGCGAAACCCCGTGGCCCGACGCCTACGCCAGCAAGCCTGCGCAGGTCCGGCTCGCGGACAACACGCTGGTTTTCGAACCGTTGCGGATGAAGTGACGCACCCCGTGCGCCGAGCGATTTAACTTTTCGATATACGAGCCATGACCAAGATCATCGTAGTCACCTCCGGCAAGGGCGGCGTCGGCAAGACGACCACCAGTGCGGCGTTCTCTGCCGGCCTTGCGCTGCGCGGTCACAAGACCGCCGTCATCGACTTCGACGTCGGCCTGCGCAACCTCGACCTCATCATGGGCTGCGAGCGCCGCGTTGTGTATGACCTGATCAACGTGATCCACGGTGAGGCCAACCTGAACCAGGCCCTCATCAAGGACAAGAAGTGCGAGAACCTGTTCATCCTCCCCGCCTCGCAAACGCGCGACAAGGATGCACTCACGCGTGAAGGCGTCGAGAAGGTGATCGAAGGCCTGAAGGAAATGGGCTTCGAATACATCGTCTGCGATTCGCCCGCCGGTATCGAATCGGGCGCCCTGATGGCGATGTACTTTGCCGATGAGGCCATCGTCGTGACGAACCCGGAAGTGTCTTCGGTGCGCGATTCGGATCGCATCCTGGGCATCTTGTCGTCCAAGTCGCGCCGCGCGGTGGAAGGCAAGGAACCGATCAAGGAGCACCTGCTGCTCACGCGCTACAACCCGAAGCGCGTGTCCGAAGGTGAAATGCTGTCGCTCACCGACATTCAGGAAATCCTGCGCATCAAGCTGATCGGCGTGATTCCGGAATCGGAAGCGGTGCTGCAGGCGTCCAACCAGGGCACACCCGCCATCCACATCGAAGGCTCCGACGTAGCGAACGCCTATCATGACGTGATCGACCGCTTCCTGGGCAAAGAGAAAGAACTGCGCTACGTCGAATACAACAAGCCGGGCTTCCTGCAGCGCCTGTTCGGCGGCAGCGGTAAATAAGGAGACGCACATTCATGTCGATTCTGTCTTTCCTGCTGGGCGAGAAGAAGAAGACTGCGACCGTCGCCAAGGAACGTCTGCAGATCATCCTCGCCCATGAACGTACCGCCAGCGGTGCGCCTGCCGACTACCTGCCCGCGCTGCAACGCGAGCTGGTGGCCGTGATTTCGAAGTACGTGAAGATCGGCAACGACGACATCAAGGTCAATCTCGAGCGCCAGGACAACCTGGAAGTGCTTGAGGTGAAGATCGAGATTCCGCAAGCCTGATCGCGCGTCAGCGCACACGAATGATGCGGCCCGCCGGTGCACCCGGCGCGGCCGGCATCGGCCCCACATAGGCGGCTCTCGGGCGGATCAACTGCCCCGCCGCGCGCTGCTCCAGCGCGTGCGCAATCCAGCCTGCCGTACGCCCCGCTGCAAACAGGCCAAAGCCTGAACCTTCTGGCAGCCCGAGCACACGCCGGGTGGCCACCAGCGCAAAATCCACCGATGGCCCATCGCCGGTCAGCCCGGCCACGGCATCAATCACCGATTGCAGCCGCTTGCGCGCTCTGCCGGCCTTCGGCAACTGCGCCAGGATTGCGTCGGCGCGCGGGTCGGCCTTGCGATACAGCGGGTGGCCAAAGCCGGGCAGCGCATCGCCGCGATCAAGCCGACGGCGCAATGCCGTTGCCACGGAGCGCTCCCCTTCCAGCTCGCTCAGCAATGCCTCCACGCGCGCCGTGGTGCCGCCATGCCTGCCACCGGTGAGCGCAGCCAGGCCCGCGCTGACCACGGCGCCCAGGCTGGCGCCGGTCGATGCAACAACGCGCGCCGCAAAGCTTGAGGCATTGAGTTCGTGATCTGCGCAGAGCACCAATGCGACGCGGATGGCCTCAGCAGCGTGCGCGTCAACGTTCCATGCCTGCTGACATTGCAGATGCACGGGCGCGGTGTCGGGCTTGCGGCCGAGCATGGCGGCAAACACCACGCGCAAGAGTGCGCCGGCATCGCGCGCCGTGCGTGCGGAATCCTGTCGCCACGCGGCCTCGTCCAGCGCCGGCAAGGCAAGCGCGCACAGCGCCATGCAGCGTTGGCGGATGTCCGCGTCTGCCAACGACGTGAGCGCTGCGTACCAGCGCTTCGGCAACACCGGCGCGGGCGTGTTGAAGGCCACCGCCTCTTCGCATTGCCACAGCCGCGCTGCAACGGTCTCCAGCGTGGCGCGTTCGGCCAATTCCAAAGCGGGCGTACCGCGATAGAACAACTGCCCGTGATCGATCAGCGTGATGGCCGATTCCATCACCGGCAGGCCCCAGTCCAGCGCGTGGCGGACCACCTGGCGCGGGCGCCGTCCGCCGGAACGCTGATCGGCCAGGCGGGTGACATCGGCTTCGCGGTAGCGGCTGCCGCGTCCATCGGGCGACGGGTATGCCGCCAGCAGCCCGCGGCTCACATAGGCGTACAGCGTGGGGCGCGAGATATGCAGGCGCGCGGCGGCTTCGGCGGCATTCAGGTAGGTCGTCATCGGGCCGGATGAAGTGGACGGCAATCGAGGTTGATCAGTCTAGTCAATGTTGACGCTATCGGCGGTGCGGGACTGTAATGGGCGCACCTTCCCTGCGGAGCCCCGCCATGCCGTCACCCGTTGCTGATGTGGTTGATCCTTCCATGCAGACTGTCAGCCCCGCCGGCGCACTCAGCCAGTTGTGGACGGTGCTCGGCCAGCCGGCGGATGCGCTGTCGCGTGCAACGCTCACGGGCGCGGAGCCGGCGCTGCCGTCGTCGTTTGCCGTGGGCACGCTCGCGCAGAGCACCATCGCTGCGGCTGCGCTCGCGGCGGCGCAGGTCGACACGTTGCGCAGCGGGCGGCAGCAGACCGTGTCGGTCGACATGCATCACGCCGCGCTGGAATTTCGCTCCGAGCGCTACTTCCGTCTCGATGGCCAGTTGCCGCCCGAACCGTGGGACAAGATCGCCGGGCTCTACCGCTGCGGCGATGGCCGCTGGGTGCGCCTGCACACCAACTTTGCGCATCACCGTGACGGCGTGCTGAAGTTGCTCGGCTGCGCGTATGACCGGGCGGCCGTGGCCGCTGCGCTGAACCAATGGAAGGCCGAAGCGTTTGAAGAAGCGGCAGCGCAGGCGGGCATGGTCGTGACCGCCGCGCGCACGTTTGAAGAATGGGACGCACACCCGCAAGGCATTGCCGTGGCGCGCCAACCGCTGATGACGATCGAACGCATTGGCGATGCGCCACCGCAGCCCCTGCCCGCGCATGCCGACGGCCGTCCGCTCTCGGGCGTGCGCGTGCTCGATCTCACGCGCGTGATTGCCGGACCTGTCTGTGGCCGCACGCTGGCCGCGCACGGGGCCGATGTGCTGCTTGTCACGGCGCCGCATCTGCCCGCCGTTCCGCCGCTGGTGATCGACACCGGGCGCGGCAAGCGCTCCGCGCAGCTCGACTTGCGCGAAGCGGCGAGTGCCGAGCAACTCCGCACGCTGCTGCGCGACGCCGATATCTTCGTCCAGGGCTATCGGCCCGGTGGCTTGGCGGCGTTGCAGTTTGGCCCCGAGCAGGTGGCAGCACTGCGCCCGGGCATCGTCTACGTGAGCCTGTGCGCATACGGCTATGACGGCCCCTGGGCCAATCGCCGAGGCTTCGATTCGCTTGTGCAGAGCGCCAGCGGCTTCAACTGGGCGGAAGCGCAGGCAGCCGGTGATGCCAAGCCGCGCCCGCTACCCGCACAGGCGCTGGACCACGGCGCGGGTTACCTGATGGCCGCCGGCGCCATGACCGCTCTTTCGCGCCGCATGATCGAGGGCGGAAGCTGGCACGTGCGTGTGTCGCTCGCGCAGACGGCGCAATGGCTGCGCAGCTTCGGCCGTATGGCCAACGGCTTTGATGCGGCCGACCCGCGCTATGAAGACATCGGCGCTTACCTGGAAACGTCGCCCTCCGGCTTCGGCACGCTCACCGCGCTGCGCCACGCGGGGCAGCTATCCGAGACGCCGCCGCACTGGACGCTCCCCAGCGTGCCGCTGGGGACGCATCCCGCGCGGTGGTAGCATTCGCGCCTACCGTTTTCTCCGCCCGCGCCTGATACTCCGGGCGCACATGGTCCGCCGATGCTCAGTTACCGTCACGCCTTCCACGCCGGCAATCACGCCGATGTCCTCAAGCACGCCGTGCTTGTGCAGATGCTCGATTACCTCACGCAGAAGGACAAGCCGTTCTGGTACATCGACACGCACGCCGGCGCCGGCCTCTACGCGCTGGACCACGAATGGGCGCAGAAGAAGGCCGAGTTCGACACCGGTATTGGCCCGCTGTGGCGCGCGGCCCAAGCCGGCGAAACACTGCCGCCGCTGCTCGACGCCTACCTCGACCAGGTGCGCGAACGGAATCCCAACGGTGAACTGAGGCACTACCCGGGCTCGCCGTGGCTGGCGTGGCAAATGCTGCGCGACGCCGATCGCCTGCGCCTGTTCGAGCTGCACAGCTCCGAGATCAAGGTGCTGTCGAACAACTTTCGCGGCGCGGGGCGCAAGGTCATGCTGTACGACGGCGATGGCTTTGCCGGCATCAAGGCGATCCTGCCTCCGCCGCCGCGCCGCGCGCTGGTGCTGATCGATCCGTCGTTCGAAGACAAGCATGATTACGCCCGCACCGTGCAATCGCTGCAGGACAGCCTGCAGCGTTTTGCGACCGGCATGTATGCGGTCTGGTATCCGTTGGTGCAGCGGCGCGAAGCCGCGCAATTTCCCTCGCGCCTGAAGCAGTTGCGACCGGCGGATTGGCTGCACGTCACGCTCACCGTCAGGCATCCGGTCGAGGGTGGCCTGGGCTTGCACGGCAGCGGCATGTTCATCGTCAACCCGCCGTGGACGCTGAAGGCGCAATTGCAGGAAGCCATGCCCACGCTGGTGCGCCTGCTCGGCCAGGACGACGGCGCCAAGTTCATGCTGGAAGGCGAATCGAGCTGAGGCCGCGGCCTCATCTAAGCCATACCCCTAAACATCGTTGGGAGCGGTCTGGGCCGGGTGCGATGCCAATGGGTAGCGCTGCAAATCGACCGCAACATGGGCGATACGTGCAGCTGCCTTCGAGACTTCTTTCACGCCGCTGGCACCCAAAGTCCGAGCGATTTGGGTTGCGTGAACCTCCTGACGCAACGGCGCCATCCGGCGTTCACCGATGTCTACCCGTTCGGCGGCCTGCTGGACTTGGTCTTCGTGTTCCGGCGCCAGCTTGGCCGGGTCGGGTTCTTGAATCATCTTGTCGACCACGCGCTCGGCAAACTCTTTCGAGATGACCGGGGTGGCCGACCAGACCGAGGATTCATCCGATGGATATCGGAAATCCGGCCCAAGCTTCGCCATCTCTTCGTGAACGTCGGCTTGTATTTGACTGTGCTCCTTGCGCTGGAGCTTTTGCATCTTGGCGTGCGCTTTCGCCCCGCTTCTGCGGTCATAGTGATGCTCGGTTTCTACCGCGTGCTTGTCTTTCGACAAGGCACCGTCAATGGCGAAGATGGCGGGGCCTTTAGCCCACGGGTCCATGACGACGTCATGCGCGCGGTCCGATGTCTTACCCCGCAACTCGGCCCAACCGTGGTCTTTCTTTGTGCTGCCCACGCAATAGACCCTCTCGCCTTTCTGCAATTTGCCGGCATGTAGAAAGGTGGCCACATAGGCGTGCTCACCGCAGTTGCCAGCCTGGGCCGCCAGGGTGCTGGCTGTTACCCTGAGTTTCTGTCCGTAGTGGCGCGGAATCTTCGGCCTTGCGTTACGGCCAGCCTCTGTTCTGATCGTGCTGAGACCGTTGCTGTCATTGATGTCGGCAGTTACATTGCCGCGACCATGCGCCAGCGCTTGGCGGGTCTCCATGACGGTTTCATTTCCACGCTTGAGCCGCTCGAGCGCCGTGCCTTCCACTGGGCGGCCGTCGACCTGGCGGGCGTGTACATAACCGCCCAGTTGGCACTCGCCGTCGGACAACGCCTTGCGCGTATCCGGCACCAGCGCCTGGATCTCGACCTGCCGTTGGCGAATGCGTTGGGCGTCAAAGTTGGCCAAGCCCTGCAACGTCACCGGTGCGCGGCGTGGCGGGTGCGGCGCTGAATCCACCGGCTGGCCGGTTGAAGTGGAAGCGCGCTCCTCTGCTGGGGGCGTCGGGCGGAAGCAGCTTAGGATCGATTGCAACGGACGCGGCATGGGCGGCTCCTGTGACCCGCCAGATACGCAGCGGCGCAGGCAGATTACGGCCGCTGTGGCGCGCGACGGCGCAGCCGGGCGAAAACCTGGCGCAATGGGCGAAGCAATGCCATGTCACTCCCCTGCCACATGCCCGTGCTACCTAGACGGGCTTAGACTTGCACTGCGCTGCCCATGCGCAGCGCCCCCTCTCGGCAATATCCGCAAGATCGGCAGGAGCAACACACCATGAGCGAACGCGACGCAGCCCGCCAGGCGCGCCTGCAGGAAGACCTTCTCGACACGCTTGACGAAGAGCTGGAGATGGAAATCGACGACCACCTGCTCGGCGGCGGCGAAGGCATCGACGACGAAGCCCGCGAAACGCGGCGCATGTACTTTCGCGAGCTATTCCGTCTGCAGGGCGAGCTCGTCAAGCTGCAGGACTGGGTGATCGAGACCGGCCACCGGCTGGTGGTGATCTTCGAAGGGCGTGATGCCGCCGGCAAGGGTGGCGCCATCAAGCGCATCACGCAGCGGCTGAACCCGCGGGTGTGCCGCGTGGCCGCGCTGCCCGCTCCTACCAACCGCGAACGTACGCAGTGGTACTTCCAGCGCTATGTGGCGCACCTGCCCGCCGCCGGCGAGATCGTCCTGTTCGACCGCAGCTGGTACAACCGCGCCGGCGTCGAACGCGTGATGGGTTTCTGCACCGACGAGGAATACGACGAATTCTTCCGTTCCGTGCCCGAGTTCGAAAAGATGCTCGCGCGCTCGGGCATCCAGATCGTCAAGTACTGGTTCTCGGTGACGGACGAAGAGCAGGAAGTGCGATTCCAGAGCCGTATCAACGATCCGCTCAAGCAGTGGAAGCTGAGCCCGATGGACCTGGAAAGCCGCCGCCGCTGGGAAGCCTATACGCGCGCCAAGGAAGCGATGCTCGAGCGCTCGCACATTCCCGAATCGCCCTGGTGGGTGGTGCTGGCGGACGACAAGAAGCGCGCGCGCCTGAATTGCATCCACCACTTGCTTGGCCAGGTGCCTTACCACCCGGTGCCGCATTCGCCGGTGTTGCTGCCGGAGCGGGTGCACCACGAGGAGTACATCCGCCACCCGGTGCCGGAAGACATGATCGTACCGAACGTGTATTGATCGGCCGACAACGCCATCCGCAAAAGACAGGGCGGCCTGCGCGGTCGCCCTTTTTGTTTTAATGCGCGCGTTCAGTTGCTTGGAAGACCGCTGCGCTGCGCATAGCGGTTTCGTGTCGAATCCGTGTCCGCTGATCGCCGAGAATTACACCGTCGGGCGGATCTCAAAGCCGGGGACGGGCGCCTCATGCTCGCCCGCGACCACGTCCAGCTGTGTGACTTGGGCGCTGTCGGGCCCCTCCCACATCCATTCGCGCATGCTCAGCACATTGGCCTCGGGACCGGCCAGGAACGCCTCGACCGCCCCATCCCGGCGATTGCGTACCCAGCCACGCAGACCGAGCAGGCGGGCACGGTCGGCACAGGCCGCGCGGTAGCCGACGCCCTGCACGCGGCCCTGTACGGTAACGATCACTTGCGCAATGGCGGACATGGCGACCTCCGAAGCGAACCCGCAGGTGATGTGTTGGATAAAACATGACAAACCGGCGCTGTCGTATCTCTGTCACATTTCTGGAATGTGACGTCGTCAGACTGACAACCGTGCAGCGGGCTCTGACGTTACGCAAGGTAAACTAGGCGGCTTGCCGCCGGGTGCCAAGCAACGCTTGCGCAAAGCACTGCGCTGCGCCCCGCACGCCATGTATCGCGCCTCGGCCCCAGGCCTTGAGGCGCCCGAATTTCGTCCGCGGTTTCCGTCCCGGTTATCCAAGATGCAGCAGAACGACAACGAAACCACCATCCGGGGCCGCTTGGGTACCACCTTCGGTACCAACTTTGGCGTCAACTTCGGCCACCTGCTGACTGCGCCGCCCAACCGGTTTGACCTGGCCCTGCTGCCGATCATCCTGGCCGCCATCCTGCTCTTGGCCTATGCAGCCAAGCAGATGAACGTGCCCTACACGCCTGGCGAACAGCTGGACGTGAGTCTGGACGTCATTGAGCTGCCGTATTACCTGCTGCGCACCAGCATCCGCATGCTGCTGGCGCTGGGCGCGTCGCTGGCGTTCTCGTTTGCGTTTGCCGCTATCGCTTCCAAGAACCGCACGGCCGAGAAGGTGATGGTGCCGGCGCTGGACATCCTGCAATCGATTCCGGTGCTGGGTTTCCTGTCGATCACGGTCACGGGTTTCATTGCGCTGTTTCCGGGCAACCTGGTGGGCGTGGAATGCGCGGCCATCTTCGCCATCTTCACGTCGCAGGCGTGGAACATGGCGTTCTCGTTGTACCAATCGTTTCGCACCATCCCGACCGATCTGGAAGAGGCCGCCACGGTGTTCCGGCTGTCCAAGTGGCAGCGCTTCTGGCGCCTGGAAGTGCCGTTCGCCATGCCGGGCCTGCTGTGGAACATGATGATGTCGATGTCGGGCGGCTGGTTCTTCGTGGTGGCATCGGAGGCCATCTCGGTGTCGGGCCACGACATCAAGCTGCCGGGCATCGGTTCGTACATCTCGCTGGCGATCCAGCAGCAGAACCTGCCGGCCATCGGCTGGGCCATCCTGGCCATGCTGATCGGCATCATTTTGTACGACCAGTTGCTGTTCCGCCCGCTGATTGCCTGGGCAGACCGCTTCCGCTTCGACACGATGTCGTCGGAACGCGAACCGCAATCGTGGCTGCTTGACCTGCTGCGCCGCTCCGAGTGGGTCAAGGCGCTGCTTGAGCGCACCGCAGCGATGGCCGAGCGCACGCTGTCCTGGGGTGCCGAGCGCACGCGGCCCACCGCTGCCGGCGGCAGCGGGTTTCTGCCGCGCTTCCCGTGGTCGCACCGCATCGCTGATGTCGTCATCATCCTGGCCGCGCTTGTGGCGGTGGCGCACGTGCTGCAATTCGTGCGCTCCGAGGTGGGCTGGGCCGAGGTCGGCCACGTCTTCTGGCTCGGCTTCCTGACCATGGTGCGCGTGATCCTGCTGATTGCCCTGGCCGCGCTGGTGTGGGTGCCGATCGGCATTCGCATCGGCCTGAACCCGAACGTGGCACGCATCGCCCAGCCGGTGGCGCAGTTCCTGGCGGCGTTCCCGGCCAACCTGATGTTCCCGCTGGCGGTCATGCTCATTGCGCGCTTCGCGCTCAACCCCGAAATCTGGTTGAGTCCGCTGATGATTTTCGGCACGCAGTGGTACATCCTCTTCAACGTGATTGCCGGCGCGTCGGCAATCCCGACCGAGCTGAAACTGGCCGCCCGCAACTTCGGCCTGCGCGGCTGGCTGCTGTGGAAGCGCTTCCTCATTCCCGCCGTGTTCCCCAACCTGCTGACGGGCCTGGTGACGGCCGCCGGCGGCTCGTGGAACGCCAGCATCGTCTCCGAATACGTGTCCTGGGGCGACCGCACGCTGGTGGCAACGGGCCTGGGCAGCTACATCGCCGAGATGACATCCAAGGGCGACTTCCCGCGCATTGCACTCGGGATTGCCGTGATGAGCCTGTTCGTGGTCGGCTTCAACCGGCTGCTGTGGAACCGCCTGTACGACATCGCGCAAGAGCGCACCCGCCTGTAAGAACATGCTCGTGATCCTGCTGCGCACCCCGATCTTGACCCTGCGATGCTCGCCGTACTCATGTACGGCTGCGCGTCTCGGGCCAACCTCTGGGCGCTCGCTACGGATCTTGAGCACGTTCTAAGACGACCTTATTTAGCAGAGAACACACATGGTTACCACCAGCACCCATAGCCAGAGCGCTGAAAGCGTCATGGAGCTGCGCGGCGTCTCGAAGATCTTCCGCACCGCAGACCACACCGACCGCGCCGTGCTCGAAGGCGTGGACCTCAACCTGCGCCAGGGCGAGATTGTCGCCATGCTGGGCAAATCGGGCTCGGGCAAGTCGACGTTGCTGCGCATCATGGCGGGCCTGGTGCGCGCCGATCGTGGCCAGGTGCTGTTCCGTGGGCGCGAGTACGCCGGCCCAGTACAGGGCATCGCGATGGTGTTCCAGTCGTTTGCGCTGTTTCCGTGGCTGACAGTGCAGCAGAACGTGGAGCTGGGCCTGGAAGCGCAAGGCGTGGCCAAGGCCGAGCGTGAAGAGCGCGCTGAACAGGCCATCGACCTGATCGGCCTGTCGGGTTTCAACAGCGCTCTGCCGCGCGAACTGTCCGGCGGCATGCGCCAGCGTGTAGGCATTGCGCGCGCACTGGTGACCGAGCCCGACCTGCTGCTGATGGACGAAGCGTTCTCCGCGCTCGACGTGCTGACCGGCGAGAACCTGCGCGACGAAATGCTCGACCTGTGGGAAGGCCGCCGCACCAACATCAAGAGCATCCTCATCGTCTCGCACAACATTGAAGAGGCAGTGATGATGGCCGACCGCATCGTCATCCTGTCGAGCGATCCGGGGCGCATCCGTGCCGAGGTGCGCGTGCCGTTCCCGCGCCCGCGCAATCGTGATTCCGCCGCCGTGCGCAACCTCATCGACGAGGTGTACGGCCTGATGACCTCGCCCGAGCGTGTGGGCGTGCATGTGGGCGTGGAGCCCGCGGCCGAGCAGCTTGCCTACCGCCTGCCCGATGCCGAAATCGGCCAGATGGAGGCCATTCTCGACCTGCTGGTCGAAGCGCCGTTCAACGGCCGTGCCGACCTGCCGCATCTGGCAGAAGAAGCCGGCGTGACCGACGACGACCTGCTGCCCGCGTGCGAAGCGCTAGCCCTGCTGCAACTGGCCACCATCGAGCGCGGCGACATCATCGTCACGCCGTTCGGCAAGACCTACATGGAAACCGAACCGCCCGAGCGCAAGGTGCTGTTCGGCCAGAAGCTGCTGGAGCGCGTGGCCCTGGCCGCGCACATCCGCGCCGAGCTGGACGCCAACGAAGACGGCGAGATCCGAGAAGAACATGTGCTGCGCGAACTGGAGGCGTACCTCAAGCCCGAAGAAGCCGAACGCGTGCTCAAGATCGGCATCGAATGGGGCCGCTACGGCGAGGTGTATGAGTACGTCTACAACACCGGCATGCTGACCCTGCCCCGTGAAGAGCGCGAGGAACGCGAAGAGCGTGAGGCGCAGGAAGGTGGGGATAACGCGGCGTAAGAGCGCGTTGCTGCTGACGTAAGAAGAGCCGCTTGATGCGGCTCTTTTTCATAGTCGCTACCGTTTGTAACCCCCCGTCAACGTTGCGGAACACCTCGGCGTTTTGCACGAGCGGACGCCGCGTTCATGTGAGCTACTCCGCATCCTCCCGGGGGTTCCAATGCGCCGTGCGTCCGTTCAAACGCTGTTCGCCATTTCGCTGGTCATTGGCACCGGCTTCGGTCTGGTGCATGCAGCCCGCGCGTGCGAGATCCCCGCACCGGTCAAGACGATCGATCCACCAGGCTTCTACGACGACGCGGCAGGCTATGCGCGCGACGTGAAACCGATGCGCAATTTCATCGCGCACCTCAACGCGTCGGCCGACAAGGGCGATTGGACCTGCGTACTGAGCCAGCTTCGAACGTGGGCCGAGGCAGATGCACTGATGGGCAAGATTTCCGGCTACCAGGGGTACTACGAGCGGTCATGGGCGGGAACGGATTTCGCCATGGTGCTTCTGCGCATGCCGAACGACATCCGCAAGCAAAACCAGCCGCAGTTGGATGCCATCGCACCTTGGCTCGAACGCATTGCCATCGCCACCCGCAACGCCGAAGCGATCAACCATCTGCATAACAACTTGGTGTATTGGGCCGGCCTCAATCTGATTGCCATCGGCACCGCGACGGACAACAGCGACCTGATCAACTCAGGGCTGCTGCGCGTTCGCGAGGGCATCCGCGATATCGGCCCGGACGGCGCGCTCGCACGGGAGGTCAAGCGAGGTAATCGTGCGTTGCACTACCACACGTTCGCGCTGATTCCGCTGGTGTTTGCCGCAGAACTGGCGCAGCGACGCAATATCGATCTGTACCGGGAGAACGGCCATGCAATTGGCCGCTTGGCGAACCTCGTGATCGAGGCGGTGATGGATCCGGCGAGCTTCGAAAAAATCACGCCCATCAAGCAAGAACTGTTTCCGTGGACCTTCCAGGATGAGCTGTGCTGGATGGAGCCTTACTACGCCCACGTGCGCGACCCACGCCTGCCTGTCCTGATTGCACCGCGCCGCCCGTTTGCCGAATGGCGGCTCGGCGGCAACGTCACGGCGGCATGGGGCGCGATGCTGCCCGGCCACTGAATGGGCCGAGCAGCGTCGCGCCGTATGGGCGCGCCTGGTTACGTGCGTTGCCTTACCACCCCCAGCGCACCCCTGCCTTGCCGTTCACCCCATGCAAGCGACGGTCCGCGCTGACCTGGTAGCCGAGGCTGGCATAGAACACGCCGTTCTTCGCCACCTGCGCCGTAAGGCCGCCCGTCAGCTCCAGCGTCGTGCTCGGCAGTTGCGACGTGAACGGCACGAAGCCACCATCCGGCGACGACATCTGCGTTCCCGTCTCACCGCGGAACTCGTGCCACACATTCGCACGCACCCACGCGGTGTGCTGACGTTCCGGCGATTCACCCCAGCGCTTGCTCACGCGCACGCCCAGGCGACCGAGCATCGAGTTCACCGAGTTGAAGCGCACGTCAGCGGCACCGTCGTTGGCATCGGCAAACGCGGCACGCTGAACCACGAGCTGCGCTTGCGGCTCGACACGCCATTGCGGTGACAGCGCGATCGGGTAGCCCGTCTCGAGCGATGCGGCGTAACCGAGCGCGTGCGTCTTCAGGCCGTTCACGCCGTGCGGCGAGGCATCGGCGTCGTAACGGGTGCCCTGCACCACGCCATCCAGATACCAGCCGGACGGGCCGAAGTGCGTCCAATACAGACCGACCGTGTTGGCGTTGACGGTGTCGCGGCCGGCGTCTGCGCCATCGGCGTGCGTCACGTCTGCCGCGATGCGGCCGGTGGCGAAGTAACCACCGGCATGGTCGTGGCTGCCGTCCTCGCGCTGGCGCTGGTAGACATCGGCACCGACCTGCACGCCGCCGAAGTCGTAGCTGAACGCGGGGCCCTGGTTACCGTAGATACCGTTGCCATCCGACATGCGGCTGCCCTTCTGGGCGATCACGCGTGCCCAGCCGGTGCGCAGCACGGGAGACGTGCCTGCCGGTGCGGTGGCCTGGTTGCTCTCTTCGCCCACGCGTTCGTGCAGCGTATCGAGCAGCGCGCGGCCGTATAGCAAGGTCAGCGACGGAATGGCGGTGTAGAGCGAGACTTCCGGACGCAGCGCAGGCTGCGTGGCGCTCGTGCCCGCGCCGATGCCCGTGCCTTGGGTCGCGGTCTGCAGGGTGCGCAAATACCAACTGTCTGCGCTGGCCGAGCCACCGCGCTGCAGCGTGTACTCATACGGGCCGGCGACGACTCGGTTGGCGAGTGCGAAGGCATTGGTCTGCGTGGTCGCGCCATTGATCGCACTGACGACTTCGATGCCATCACCCGTGGTTCGCGCACCGGCGCCGCCAGCATTGGTGACGCGCACCGCCGTATTGCCGCTCGCCGTGCCGCCCGAGATGACGAGCTTGTCGGTCGGCGAATTGTCGGTGCCCAGCTTGGTGTTGATGGCCAGCACGCCGCCATTGCCGACGTAGTTGCCGTTGACCGCCAGCTTGTTACCGACGCCTGCGCCACCAACCTGCACCGTGCCGGCGTTATTCAGCGACCCATTGATCGTCAGGCTGCCGCCGCCAGCATTGGCAAACGCCGCCAGCGCATCGGCCACGGCCACCGTACCGTTGTTGGTGACGGCGCCGTTCACGGTGCCGTAGCCGCCCAGCGTGGCGTTGGCTGCAATCTGAACATTGTTGCCGCTGCCGCCCGCCATCGGCCGCAAGCTCTGCGGCGCATTGGTGGCCGACACGCCGAGCGCGGCACTGGCGTGCGTCGCGTCGCCGATGGCCAGCGCCCCGCTGGCGACCAACGTGTCGCCCTGGATCGCGTTGTTGGCGGTGAGCACGGTCGTGCCCGTGCCGGCCTGCGTGATGCCGCCCGTGCCGGAGACGGCGCCGCCGAAGGTGAACACGTCCGATCGGTTGAACGTCAGCGTGCCGTTGTCCACCACATTGCCCAGGATCGAGCCCGACGTACCACCGTTACCGAGTTGCAACGTCCCCGCCGCGACAGTGGTGCCGCCCTGGTACGCGTTGTCGCCCGCGAGCACCAGCGTGCCGCTGCCGGTCTTGGTGAGCGCCCCGACGCCCGAAATGCCCTGGCTCACGGTCGACGTAAAGCCCTGCGTATCGATCGTGCCGTTGGCATTGGTGATGCCGATGGCGCGTGTGGCCGCCACATCCACATTGCCCGTCAGTTGCAGCGTGCCGCCGTTGAATGTCAGGCCGCCCGTGGTGCCGCCTAATGCGCTGTCCGCACCAATGGCAAGCGTGCCCTGCGTAATGGTCGTGCCGCCGCTGTACGTATTGCCTGCACCCAGCGTGAGCGTGCCCGTGCCGGTTTTCTCCAGCGCACCTGCGCCGACGATCTGACCGGCATAGCTGCCATCCACGTCCTGTTGGAAGCGCACCAGGCCGTTGTTCGTCACGGCCTTCGTCACGCTCAGCGCATCGCCTTGCAGCGTGCCGCCGGCGTCCACCTGCATCGTGCCGGTGTAGGTGCCGTTGTTGCCTTGCAGGATCAGCGTGCCTTGCTGCACCTCCGCATTGGTCACGCCCATGCTGGCGAGCGTCTTGGACAGCGTCCACGTGCCGCTGTCCTGCTTCTGTAGGGTCTGGAAGTTGGTGATGGTGCCCAGCGTCGCGCTGTCGGTGCCGTTGAGTGTGATGACGTTGGCACCGCCGCCGCCGCTGATGCTGCCGCTCACCGACGAGCCGGTATAGACGTGCAAGGCATCATTGCCGCCCGCAAAGATCAGGTTGCCGATCACCTTGCCGCGATTGGTGAAGTCGACCGACCCGTTGCCCGACGCGCCCATCACGTTGCCGTTGGCGACGTCCGTCTGGATCGTCCCCGTGGCGTTGTTGATGACCGTGTTGCCGCCCGAGGTGTTCTGGAACCAGATCGCCGCGCCGTGCGCCGATTTGATCAGGCCGTCATTGACGATGGTATTGCCCGTGCCTTCCGGGTTGACGGCCTCTCCGCTCAGCTGTGTGCCGTTGGCCAGCACCTGCGCGCCTTGCTGCACCGTCAGCGTGCTGTTGTTGCGGAAGTCGATCGCGTTGCCGCCCGTACCGTAAAAGCCGGAGTTCGACACCGCGTTTGCGCTGACCGAGCCGCCGGTTTGCACCGTGATGTTGGCGTTGTCTCGCACGGCAATGGCGCTGGTGTCACCCACCGCCAGCGTGCTGCCGTTCTGCACCGTCACCGTGCGATTGTCTTCTGCCGCCACGTTGCCGGTGCCGACGGTGGATGTGGTTGGGTTGGTTGCCGCCGCATCGCAGACGGTGGTCTGCCCGGTGGTGGTGCAGTCTGCATGCGCAAGCGCCCCAAACAAGGCGAATGGCGAAGCAACAAGCGCGATGGAGACAAACTGAAGCCGCCCGCGGCGGCGCTGGAACAATGGCGTAGACATACGTTTGCGTCCGCGCGCACGCGAAAAGAAGCCACTACGTCTGTCCCCCCGGACAGACGTAGCGCGATTTGCGCAGACTTCCCCTTCTTATCTTTTGATGGTTTGATGAAGTCCAACTTCCCCGGTGGGCCAATCATCTCGCTGAGGTTGTCTCCGACCCGGCCCCGTCTTTTGCCGTGGACATGCCAGAACAACGCATCGCTGCGAGCATCAGCCCTGTCCGCGCAACTTGATCCACTGCATTTATTTTTAAAGTGGTGCGGACGGCGTGATTCTAGGAATGCCGATCAATAGCGATGTACAAAGAATGTAAAAATCAACGGTATTTGAGAATGTGTTTCTTCCCAACATCGAATGAGCCGCGTTTTATTTCCATTCAATAAAGAAAGAAGCGAAGAACCGCTACCAACCTAGAATTCCAGCGATGACCCTTTCTCTACTATTGAAAGAACAAATGAGAAGCTGCACTGATTTGCGCGATGAAAAAGACGCCTGGTGCATATACGCGTGGCGGTGGAATGCAATCGGCGCGTTGATGTTCAGCATCCTCGTCATCGCGCTGATCTCCGTGCCTGCTTCAGCCCAGGAAATCGTCAGCGATCTCTCTGCAAAACCAACGGGCCGGATCCACTTCAACAGCGTCACCTCCAAAAGCAAATGGGAGCTGGTGCATCGCAAGTTCGACAAGACGCCCACGCCCATCTGGGGCACGTTGTATCTGCCCGAGACCCTGCAGGGTCGGGTGCCCGCGATGGTGATCTCTCACGGCTCGGCGGGACCGCAGCAGAAAGACGTCGACCGGTGGGTACGGCTGTTCAACCGGATGGGCATGGCCGCCTTTGTGGTGGACTCGTTTGGCCCACGCGGCATCACCAATACGATGGACAACCAGTCGCAGCTGAACCCGGCGGCCAACGACGCCGATGCGCTGTTCGCGCTCAAGCTGCTGAGCACCGACCCGCGCATCGACCCGAAGCGCATCGGGCAGATCGGTTTTTCACGCGGCGGCGGTGTGGCACTGGACATGACGCTCGAAGCGTTCCGCAAAGGTGTCATCGATGACGACACGCGGTTTGCGGCGCTCATCGGCTTCTACCCGGGGTGCTCCGCATTCTGGTGGGAAGTGCCGCCGCCACCGCTGGCAGGCGCCCCGCTGATGCTCGCGCTGGGCGAGAAAGATGACTACACGCCCGCGCAGCTCTGCCGCAATGCGGCGGAGATCATGCAGCGTGACGGGCAGACCGTCGAGGTGCATGTGTACCCCGGCGCGTATCACGACTTCGACAACACGCGGGCGTACTTCAAGTACTTCCCGGGTGCGACCACGGCGCGCGAGTGCCCGCAGACCATGATCGACGTGCAGCACGATGCGTACTACCACCTGCAGACCGGTGAGAAGTACGCCAGCCTCCAAGCGATGGAGGCTGACTACAAGCGCTGCACTGTCCGCGGTGTATCCACGGGCGCCAACCTGGAGCAAGCCCAGCGCGCAGAGGCCGACGTCAAGGCGTTTCTGACCAGAGCGATGGGTCTGTCTGTGCCGTGATGCGTGGGGCGGCAGGCACTTCTGTGTAGGCATCTCTACAACATTGCAGCGGTTATGACGCACGCCTATGCTGCCGTCATGACTGCCTCCCCCGATTCGTGGCTGCTGCTCATCGTCAGCCTGCCCACTGCCAGAGCAACCGCGCGCATGCGTATCTGGCGCGCCATCAAAGCCATCGGCTGTGCGGCCTTGCGCGATGGCGTTTACCTGCTGCCTGCGCGTGCCGAACACGCAGCGCAACTCAATGACCTGGCAGACGAGACCTTGCAGGAAGACGGCCAGGCGTGGGTACTGCGCGTGCAGGCCAGCGATGCGGCGGAAGACGCGGCCTACCGCGCCCTGTTCGACCGCACGCCCGACTACGCCGAGTGGCTGGCCGAGCTGTCTGAAGCGCGCAAGACACTCCCCGACCTGCCCAGCGCCGAGCGCAACCGGCTTCTGCGCCGCCATGCCCGCGCCTACGAGGCCATCCGCAAGATCGATTTCTTCTCCAACGAAGCGACCGTGCGCGCCGATGCGCAATGGCGCGACTTTGCTGCGGCGGCCGAAGCCACGCAATCGGCGGGCGAACCCCGCGCCGCTTCCGGCAGCATTCCGCGCCGTGATCCCACCCAATATCAGGGCCGCCTGTGGGCAACACGCCGGCACTTATGGGTGGACCGCGTTGCCAGCGCCTGGCTCATCCACCGCTTCATCGATCCGCACGCGCGGTTCCTGTGGCTCGACAGCCCGTCCGATTGCCCTGCCGACGCACTCGGCTTCGACTTTGATGGCGCAGCGTTCACGCATGTTGGCGAGCGCGTCTCGTTTGAGGTGCTCATCGCCAGCTTTGGGCTCGATGACGACGCCGGGCTCGCGCGCCTGGGCGCCATGGTGCATGCGCTCGACGTGGGCGGCGCGGCCACGCCGGAAGCCGGCGGGTTCGAGGCGATCCTGGCGGGCGCCCGCAAGCGGCTGACGGACGACGACGCGTTGCTCGCAGAGATCGGCACCGTGCTCGATTCGTTGTATGTGCATTTTTCCGGCAGCCGGAAAACATGACCGCAGTCACCCATCGCAGGTAGCCCATGAACATTGCCCCCGAACACCCCACCTACACGCTGCGGCAACTGGTCCTGTATTTCCTCCGGCTTGGCGCATTGGGCTTTGGTGGCCCCGTTGCGCTGGCTGGCTACATGCGCCGCGACCTGGTGGAAACACGCCACTGGATCACCGACGCCGACTACAAGGAGGGCCTCGCGCTCGCCCAGCTCGCGCCGGGGCCGCTGGCCGCGCAACTGGCCATCTACCTCGGCTACGTTCACTACCGCATCGTCGGCGCCACGCTGGTCGGCATTGCCTTCGTGCTGCCCTCGTTCCTGATGGTGGTGGCGCTGGGCTGGGCCTATGTCCGCTTTGGCGGCCTGACGTGGATGCAGTCGGTGTTCTACGGCGTGGGCGCGGCAGTGATCGGCATCATCGCCATCAGCGCGCACAAGCTCACCACCAAGAGCGTCGGCAAAGACAAGCTGCTGTGGGCCGTCTACCTGCTGCTGGCGGCAGTGACGGTGGTGACTGAATCCGAAGTGGCGTGGCTCTTCCTGGCGGCCGGCGTTCTGGTGTGGTTCTGGCGCGCGCCGCCCAAGTGGCTGCGCCAGGGCCGCATGAACGCGGTTGCCGTCACACCCGTGGCAGCGGCCAGCGGTTTGCTCGGCACGATCGATTGGCCCTTGCTTGCGCAGCTTGGCGCGTTCTTCGCCAAGGCCGGGGCGTTCGTATTTGGCTCGGGGCTCGCCATCGTGCCGTTCCTTTACGGCGGCGTGGTCACAGGGCACCACTGGCTCAACGACAAGCAGTTCGTCGACGCGGTGGCCGTGGCCATGATCACGCCCGGCCCGGTGGTCATCACCGTCGGCTTTATCGGCTACCTGGTGGCGGGCCTGCCCGGCGCGTGTGTGGCCGCGCTTGGCACGTTTCTGCCGTGCTACCTGTTCACCATCCTGCCGGCGCCGTACTTCAAGAAGTACGGCAAGCTGCCCGCCATCCTGGCCTTTGTCGATGGCGTAACAGCAGCGGCCGTGGGTGCCATTACCGGCGCGGTAATCGTCCTGGCCAAGCGCTCGATCGTGGATGTGCCGACGGCGCTCTTGGCCGTCGCCACAGTGTTGCTGCTGGTGAAGTTCAAGAAGCTGCCCGAGCCGGTGATCGTGGCGGGGGCTGCGTTGCTTGGCTTGGGGCTGTATCCGCTGCTGCATCGCTGACACACGATCGGCGGTGCCCGATCGCGCGCCGCAATATCTTCTGCGCACCGCAAGCGTTTGCAACCCAAATGGGTGAGACCGCACTCACCCCTGCGGCGTTACGATTGGTTTCAAATCGACCAAAGTGCGTGCCATGGCCAGGACTATGCTTCGGGCACCCCCCCAAACTGAGGAGACAACCATGAGAACAACTTATCGGAACATCCTGCTTGCATTGCCTCTGCCGTTCCTCATCGCAGCATGCGGCGGCGGGGATGGCGGTACGGATGCCGGCACGGGCACCCTCCATGTCTCGATGACGGACGCACCGTCCTGCGGCTTTGATCACGTCTACGTCACGGTCAACAAGGTGCGCGTGAACGCCAGCGCGTCGGCCGCCGACACCGACGCCGGCTGGACCGACATCGCGTTGGCCACACCGCAGAAGGTCGATCTGCTATCGCTCACCAACGGCGTGCTGACTGACCTCGGTACGGCTCCGCTGCCCGCCGGGCAATATCAACAGTTGCGCCTGGTGCTGTCTCCCAATCAGGGCAACACGCTGGCCAATTCCGTGGTGGTCACTGGCTCGTCGACCGAGCAGGCGCTGGCCACTCCCAGTGGCACGCAGAGCGGCTACAAGATCATCCAGCCCTTCACGGTGCAGCCCAACACGCTGGTCGATCTGGTGCTGGATTTCAACGCCTGCAAATCGATCGTGCAGCAAGGCAATGGCGGCTACAGCCTCAAGCCTGTCGTTACGGCAACGCCTACGGTCGTGAGCGGTTCGATTACCGGCTACGTGCCCGCCGCACAGGCCGGCGCTACGGTCTATGCCGAGCAGAACGGCCAGGTCATCCGCGGCACGGTGGCGGACTCCACGGGCAAGTTTGTGCTGTCGCCGCTGGTGCAGAGCAGCACCAATGGCGCTTATGACGTGGTGATCGTGGACAACGCACAGCCGACCGGCCACGCCACGGGCATCATCCGCACCGTGCCTGTCACGGCCAGCACGACGACCACGGTTTCCACCACCGGCGCGCCGATCACGCTGCCGGCCTCCACCACCAATACCGCCTCCGGCACGGCGACCGCATCGGCGCAGGCCACGCTGCGCGCGCTGCAGACGGTGAACTCGGTGTCGTACGAGATCACCTCGGCCAATGCCAACCTCGATACCGGCGCGTACTCGCTGGCGTTGCCCGCGGCCGCACCGTTGGTCGGCACGTACAGCGCGACGCTGCCGATCGCGCTGTCGGCGGTGTCGGCATCGGCGGGCCAGTATTCGGTCCAGGCCACCAGTGCATCGGGCACCACGCTGAGCAATCCGGTCAACGTTTCGGCCGGCAGCCAGACCGGGGTCAACTTCAGTTTCTAACCAGGGAAAAAGGGGGGCGGAGCCCGCCCCTCACCACACAATGAAGAACATCATCCTCATCCTGTCTTTGGGCGCATCGCTGCTGGGCGGTTGTGTCTATCTGCCCGACGATGGCCCCGTCATGCGCCCACAAGGCGGCCCGGGCAATGGCTTCTGCCCGCCGGGACAGGCGAAGAAGGGCAATTGCTGAGCCGTTGACTTCGTACTCGCGCAACAAAAAAGCCGGTCAGCGTGACCGGCTTTTTCTTTGCTGCGTTGCGGCGCTTACTTGCCCTTGCCCGCGCGCTTGTGCTGCGTGGATTTGCCATGTTGATGCGCACGGTCTGCCGCACGCGCCTTGCCTTTATCGCGGTCCATGCTGTCCGGGCCGTTGGTGTTGGACATGCCGTGGCTGCTCATATGTGCAGCAGAGCCGCCACCGGCGTTGCCGCCCTTGGCCTGCGCCGACAGCGAAACGGTGCACAGCGCGGCCATTGCGGCAGCCACCATCCATTGTGCTCGGGTCATCTGTTTCCTCCTTCTCGGTTTTGGTTCCACCGATTGTAGGGACGCGCAGATGAGAACGTGCGTTTGAGTGCAACCAAACGTAACGACAACCGCAGGTGCACCGCACAAGGGGATGGGCGGGGGATGAGCGCCGCGAGGCGTCACCTCACTTCCACTTGGCGCCGATCTCCGCCAACCCCGCTTTCTGCAGATCCTCCGCACTCATCACGATGCGGAACTCACAGTCTGCGTTGAACAGCAGAAACCACGGCTCCGCCAGCGCGGGAATGTGCGAGGCTGATTCCACATTGACGATGAGCACTGCGCCGCGATGGCCGTTCTGCTCCGTGAAGTAGACAACCTCGGGCTTGCTCTCGGCCATCACGCGCGGAATCAGCTCGGCGATGGAACCGTCGCGCACGTAGGTGTTGAAGGGTTCGTGCGGAATCCGCACGTTGACGAGCATGCGCATGATTTGCCTCCTGGGTGATGGCCAGGGCAAGCGCCGCGACAAAGCCGCCACGGCCATGCATGGCCGAACACCGTAGGTATAGGACGGGAGCCGCGTTTGCGTTATCAGCCGTTGGCTAGGCGAGATGGCGTAGACGCCAGGATGAGGGCGGAGCGATCCCGCCCACGCTTGCCTCTCAATCCAACGGCATCAGCGCCTTCGGCACGACGTATTGCTTGCCGTCATACGCAAGCCGGTAGGTTGTGCGCCGCGGCTTGGCGTCGTGCGTCTGGCATTCGCCGGCCTTGTCGACCGTGTTGGTGGACGAGGACTTGGTTTCCGACACCGCGATATCGGCGTACCCGTTGTGGGTGTCCGATGTCATGTTCAGCGTGCGCTTGATTTGCTCGAACGCGCCGGCGCAGTTGGTATCCCATTCACCGCCGCCGCTTTCCACGACAACGCCGTTCAACACCGGTTTCAATTGATTGTCCTGGACGGTGTAGAGCCACAGATCGGTCTCGTTGAACGGATTGGGCCGCGAACTGCCCTCTTTGACGATGCGCACCCCGAATGCCATCTGCCCTGGCGCGACCACGTAGCGCGCGGTATCGAACGTGACGGACTGGATGCGCACCGCATCGTCCGACATGCGCGCAGGCAGGCGCAGACGTTGCCGGATGTTGCCGTTGCCGGTGTCGAGCACGAACAGTTCAAGGTCGCCTTCATTGGTGCCCGCGTCTGCGTCCTCCTGCTGCATGAGCGGCACGGCCATGAGCGTGAGTTCCGGATGCGCGGGCCACGTGCGGCACACCACTGCATGCGGGTCGGACTCCTCCGGCAATTGGATGTGCGCGTCGCCGACCTTGTAACCACGGCCTGCACGTTTTGCAGCGGGGTAGGCCCGCTTGATTGCGCTGTCCACCTGGGCGGTGCAGGCGTCTTCAGCAGCGTGGAGGGTTTGCGCTGCAAGCAGCAGGCCGGCAGCGCACAGCAGAGGGGTCAGGCGAGCGTGTTTCATGTCTGTTGAGGTTGTTTGTGAGCGCGTTCACTTCGGCATCGGCTCGTAATGCACCTTGCTGCGCCATTTGCCGTTGACGAGTGTTTCCACGGTGACTTTCATCTTGTCGCCGCTGCCCTGCGCGTCATCAATGCGGCGTTCAACGGCGACCGGTACATCGTGTTCGACGGCGTACACCGTGCGCTCGTGATAGCAGCAACCGCTCTTCGCCCACGTGCGCAGACGCTTGTTCTTGGCATCCACTTCAAAGAACCCGAGTGTTTCCAGAATGAGCCCCGTCATCTCACTGTTGCGCACAAAGCGCTGGGTCTGCGCATTGAACAGATAGACGTCATAGCTGGGGCCACCGTAACTGCCCTCGTTGCCGGTCTGGATGCCGAAGTCCTCCTTGCCGTCGAAGTTGAAATCGCCAACGTTGATCACGCCCTGGTAGTCATAGAGACGCGTCGAATTGACCAGGGGCCCCATGCCCCCCTTGGGCAGCGTGACAAACACCTTCGGCAGGTTGATGACCTGACGCACGGCGCGTTGGCCCTTGTCATGAATGAGCAACTGGGCGGGCCCTTCGCAGGTGGTGTCCTCTTTGCTGCTTTCCGCCGGACAGGCTTCGAGCATGCGGAGCACGAAATCGTGCTGCTTGGCGATTGCCTTCAGGGGAAAGACCGGGCCATTGACCGGCTCGCCCGGATCGGGAAACACGGGTTGCGCTTCCAACTCGTCAATGCGCGTGCGGTACGCCTCTCTCAGCGCTGCCACGTCGATCTGGCCGGAAGGCGCACGCTGTTTCAGCCAATCGCGCTGTGCGACCTTCAATGCATCGGTGGCGACGCCGTGCTTGTTCAACGCAGCGCGGTATGCATCGGCCAGTTGGCTATCCAAGGCGGAGAGTTGTGCGTCATTGCAGATGGCGTGCTCGATCGGGCTGCGTGCGGCGTTGCAATCAAAGCTGGCAGCGTGCGCGGCCGCGGGCAACAAGATGATGGCAAATGCGATGGCGCAGATGCTGCGAAATGGCGTCATTGGATGAACCCTTGGGAACCAGCGGTGAGCGTGTGCGCGATTGTGCTGTGGAATTTGGCCGTGTGGTGTGCTTTCTCCGCACATGGCCGCACTCATGGCTCGCCCCGTGCGGCACGGCAAGACTTTTCCTACCATGGCAACCACCCGGCTGTGAAAACCATGAGGTACGCAATGGCCCTTCCGATGCACATCAATCAGCCCCGCCCGACACGCCGTTCTGCCAACCAGGCTGTGCGTCGCGCCGTGCGCGCGTTATCACTCGCGGCTCTGCTGCTGCCCTTGGCCGCATCGGCCGCCGACCCGGTCGACGACGCGCTCCAGCAATGCCTGAAGAGCCCGCGAGGCACCACGACGGCCGGCATGACCGAGTGCACGCACACCGCCTACCAAGCCTACGACCGCCAGATGAATACGCTGTATCAGGCGGTCATGAGCAAGACGGACCCGGCCTCTCGCCAGGCCATCCGCAACGCCCAACGTGCATGGCTGGCCTATCGAAACGCACAGCGGACCGCGGACAACGCACCGTGGCGCGCAGACAGCGGCTCAATGGCGAGCCCCGATATCGAAGGGCTGAACGTCGAGGCGATCCGGGCGCGCATTGCCGAGCTGGAGTATTACCCGCACTAGTCGGACTTGAAGAACCCCGCTGTGGATAACGCACCCTGCCCCTGTGAATAACTCCAGGGACAAGCGTGTTGGTTCTCCGGGGTCAGTGGGCAGATAGCACAGGAACAACTTCCCACTGGGTCGACAGGGTCAGACGCGATGCCCCGGACTCATCCACGCGACAGCACACGCTGTCCGATGGGTTGTCCGTTCTGCAAGCCTTTGATACCAAAGCGCTTTTGGTGCTTATCCACAGGACTTATCCACCGTTATCTACTACTACTATCTGTATACATAAAGAAGTAAACCTATAAACCCTCTGTCGGGCATCGAGCCCCTGGCTGGGTTGTGGGCAAAGCAGCATGCAGGCGTTGGCCATTGGTGATGCAGCCACCGAATGCCACCGCCCAATCTCTCGCGCAATAGCGTCAAGTGCTCCCCAAGTTGTTCCCGACATCGCAGGCTGATCGCCTTGCTGCCGTCAAACATTTCGAATATATTGGAAATATGGAAGAAAACGACGCTATCCGATCCCTCGCCGCGCTGGCCCATGGCATTCGCCTGCAAGTGTTCCGCATGCTGGTGGTTGCGGGGCCAACGGGCCTCACGCCAGGCGCGATTGCCGAACAGCTCGACGTGCCGGGTGCCACGCTGTCATTCCACCTCAAGGAACTGACAGCCGCGCGCCTGGTGACGCAGGAGCGCGACGGCCGCAACCTGATCTATCGCGCGGCGTATGACCACATGAACGCCCTGCTGGGCTTCCTGACCGCCAACTGCTGCCAGGGCGAAACCTGCCTGGAAGCAAACGCCGCCGCCTGCAAGTGCTGAAGGAGCATCCCATGAAACGATTTCACGTCCATCTCCACGTTGACGACCTGAGCAAGAGCATCGCCTTCTACTCGAAGCTGTTTGCAGCCGAGCCGACGCGTGTGGAGACCGATTACGCCAAGTGGATGCTGGACGACCCACGCATCAACTTCGCCATCTCGACGCGTGGCAGCGCCGCGGGCGTGGACCATCTTGGCTTCCAAGTCGATGACGCTGCCGAGCTGGCCGAGCTGAAAGCCCGCGCCGAAGCTGCAGACGTGGCCCTATTGGACGAAGGCGAAACCACCTGCTGCTATGCCCGCAGCGACAAGCACTGGATTACCGACCCGCAGGGCATCGCCTGGGAGCACTTCCATTCGCTGGGCAATATCCCGGTGTTCCGCGAAGACAAGAAGGAAGAAGCCACGACGGAAAGTTCTGCCTGCTGCGCACCCCGTGCCCCGAAAGGCAAGCCGATCGGTATCGCAGTGAAGTCCGACTCCGGCTCATCCTGCTGCTGACAGCGAACCCATGACCACCAACGTCCTCATCCTCTGCACCCACAACTCCGCACGCAGCGTGCTGAGCGAAGGCATGCTCAACCATTGGGCCCAACAACTCGGTAAAGACGTGCGCGCCTACAGCGCCGGCAGCGCACCGAGCGGCCGCCTCAACCCGTTTGCACTCGAAGCCCTCACCAACGCAGGCATCGACACCACCGGCTACCGCAGCAAGAGTTGGGACGAGTTCGTTGCAGACGGCGCACCGCAAATGCGCATCGTCATTACCGTGTGCGACAGCGCCGCAGCGGAGACCTGCCCGTATTGGCCCGGCAGTCCCGTGAAAGTGCATTGGGGCTATGCCGACCCTTCCAACGCGACGGGCGGTGACGAAAGCAAGCGCCAGGCCTTTGAGCTGACACGCCAGGCCATTGGCTACCGCATGCTGCAACTGCTGGCCCTGCCGCTCGACACGCTCAGCAACGCCGAGCTTCAGGCCGCGCTTGAACGCATTTCGCAAAACTGATCTGAAGCCTGTCCAATGACTGCATCGAACGTAGCGCCGCCAGCACAGGCCGCCACAAGGCCCGCCATCAACTTCTTCGAGCGCTACCTGACTGTCTGGGTGGCGCTCTGCATCGTTGCCGGCATCGTGCTCGGCCAAGTGCTGCCTGGCCTGTTCCAGCAGATTGGCCGGATGGAATACGCACAGGTCAACCTCCCGGTCGGGCTGTTGATCTGGGTGATGATCATCCCGATGCTGGTCAAGGTGGATTTTGGTGCGTTGCATGAGGTGCGTCAGCACGTCAAAGGTATTGGCGTCACGCTTGTCGTGAACTGGCTCGTCAAGCCGTTCTCGATGGCGTTTCTCGGCTGGTTTTTCATCCGCCACCTGTTTGCGCCGATGCTGCCTGCAGACCAGATCGACAGTTACATCGCGGGCCTCATCCTGCTGGCCGCCGCGCCGTGCACGGCGATGGTGTTCGTGTGGAGCCGGCTGACGGGCGGCGATCCGCTGTTCACGCTGTCGCAAGTCGCGTTGAACGACAGCATCATGGTCATCGCATTTGCGCCGTTGGTTGGGCTGCTGCTGGGCATGTCCGCCATTACGGTGCCGTGGGCGACGCTGCTGACCTCGGTCGTCCTCTACATCGTCATCCCTGTGATCCTTGCGCAGATCTGGCGCAAGGCGCTGCTCGCGAAAGGCCAATCGGCGTTCGATGCCGCAATGGCGAAGATCGGCCCGTGGTCAATCGCTGCGCTGTTGGCGACGCTGGTGTTGCTGTTCGCGTTCCAGGGTGAAGCGATCCTGAAACAGCCGCTGGTCATCGCCCTGCTGGCGGTGCCGATCCTGATTCAGGTGTTCTTCAACTCTGCGCTTGCGTACTGGCTTAACCGAGCAGTTGGCGAGAAGCACAACATTGCGTGCCCCTCGGCCCTGATTGGCGCATCCAACTTCTTCGAGCTGGCCGTTGCGGCGGCGATCAGCCTATTCGGTTTCCATTCCGGTGCGGCGCTGGCCACCGTCGTCGGCGTGCTGATCGAAGTGCCGGTCATGCTTCTGGTCGTGCGCATTGTTAACCGGACGAAGGGCTGGTACGAGTGCCGTACCTAGCAGTACACGTTTCGATCTAGCGCTCAGCGCGCTCCCGGTCGTTCGCGGCGAACCGCCAAAGTTCGCATTGCCGCGACCGGCCATCCCTCCCCCCTCCTTCTCGCTTGCGTCGCGCCGGGCGCGTACTACTCTTGACGAGGTCCTGCGTCGCGCGTTTGCCCGCAGCGTGTGTGGCTCGATCTGCAGGCTGCTTCCTCATCGGCCCGGCCAGCCACCCGCCCCCGGAGAGAAAGCCATGCGAAAACTGTTTGCCGCCGTCGCGCTCATGCTTGCCATGACGCCCTTTGCGCAAGCGCAGGTCAAGCCGTATCCGCCGGGCTTTCGGCACCAGAACATCCAGACCGACGGGACGACGCTGTTTGTGCGCGTCGGCGGCAGCGGCCCGGCCGTGGTGTTGCTGCACGGCTTTGGCGACACGGGCGACATGTGGGCGCCCCTGGCGGCCGAGCTGGCCCGCACGCATACCGTGGTGGTGCCGGATCTGCGCGGCATGGGGCTGTCGTCGCACCCCGAAGGCGGCTATGACAAGCGCACCCAGGCCGGCGACATCCGGGCTGTGCTGACGAAGCTGAACATCGACCAGGCCGATGTGGTTGGCCACGACATCGGCACCATGGTGGCGTTTGCCTATGCGGCGCGCTATCCGGACAAGACCACGCGGCTGGTCGTAATGGATGCGCCCGTGCCGGGCGTGCCGCCGTGGGAGCAGATCGTCCGCTCGCCCAAGCTCTGGCACTTCTCGTTCGGCGGCCCCGATGCCGAGCGGCTGGTCAAGGGCCGCGAGCGCATCTACCTCGACCGGTTCTGGAATGAATTTGCCGGCGACCCTTCAAAGATCGACGAAGCCACACGGGTCCACTACGCCCGCCTCTACGCCAAGCCGGGCGCCATGCATTCAGCGTTTGCGCAATTCCTGTCGATCCCGCAAGACGCGGAAGACAACCAGAAATCCATCGCCACCAAGCTGCCCATGCCGGTGCTCGCCATCGGCGGCGCAAAGTCCTTCGGCGAGAACGAGGCCATCGTCATGCGCAATGCCGCCACCAACGTGCAGGAGCTGGTGATTCCCGATGCGGGGCATTGGTTGATGGAGGAACAGACGCAGGCTACGGTGAATGCCGTTGTTAAATTTCTGGCGCAGTAGCGTCGGTCTTCTTCATTGGTGTTTCACGCAGCGCAACGAGAGAGGAGTCTCCAATGCAGCCAGTCGTCCGAGTTTCAATTCTGCGGTGCCCGCCAGACAAGTTTGCCGAGATGCGGCAGATGATGAACGATCTCGAAGCGGTGCTCCGGCCGGGCATCGAGGCCATGCGAGGGCTGGTCGCGTTCTATGTGGGCGAGGACGAGTCGACATCGTCGCTGTCGAACGTGAGCCTGTGGGCTGACCTGGACGCGGCCAAGCAACTGGATACGTTCCGCCCGATGCTGGATTCGGGCAAGCCCTTTATCGACAAGGGCGGCACGTTCGAGCGGCCGATCATGAATTACCTGCCGATGTGGGAGTTGAAGCCCGTGTCGACGGTTTGAGGCTTAGCAAATAGATTGCCCCTCCAGATACCGCACACCATGCAGTCAGTTGATGAAATGGCTCGGCAGCGCAATGTTTCGATTGCCCGCCTGCAAGGACTTGAAGTTGCGACGATTTCTGTCGATTGCGCCAAGCCTGTCGACATCGGGTTCTATGTAAAGGAGAAGATGCGCTTCGTGAACCCGCTGTCATGGCTTCCGAAAGCGGAAATCCGCCCCGGCCTTTTTGCGTATGGCAAACAAGCGCCCAACGTTGCTCACGCGGTTGCCGCTGACAGCGAACTATGCGCTGCGCTGGACGTCCTTTTGACACGCTACGCGGGCGCCGTCGAATGGTGCGATGCGTCCCTGCATGCCCGCGTGAACATCTGGACCGGGACGATCGATGGAGATTCCACAGGCGGTGAGCGCTTCTTGTCCCACCTTGAAACCACCGCCAGACGCCTTGGCGATATCGCGCAAGGGCGCAGCCAGGTCGAAGCCAACTTGTCGACACGAGCATTCGGCCCGACGTGGTTCCGCAATCGCGCCATGGTTGGGGGATTACTGACCGGGTTTCTTGGTGCCTTCCTGCTTTTGTTCGCCGTCATTGGGTTCAGTACGCTTCGGCGGATTGCACATTAAGCCGCTCGGCTGCCGCAAGAAATGCTCAACGCAACCGGTACGCACATGCACATGACATTGAAGCTCGCGGGCTGCTTCATCCTGCTGGCGGCCTCGCAGCACGCAAGCGCGCAGACCTCATCGCGCATCCCGGAGGAGGTCAGAGCGTTCATTGAGGAACGGAAAATCTGCGACCACTTTCGTGGTGAGCCAGCCGAGGGCGACAGCCCGGAACAGGTGGAGCGAAGAGAGTTCCTGCTCGACAGCTTCGACATTTATTGCGCTGGCACTGACAAGCGCCTTGCTGCGTTGAAGCGGCGCTACAAAGACAATCCCGCTGCTATGAGGCGGCTCAACGCGTTTGAAGAGCACGTTGAGTGATGGGGTGGCCTTGGCCACTGTGGTGAGGGAAGCGGCTACACGGCCATGGCATTCCCGCCCGTCACGGGAATGCATCAATCTGTTTTTATTGGCCGTAGCCCCGCCGCTCTATGGCGGCTAGTACGTCCCACGTCTGCGGATCGACATCGCGTCCCCCGAGCGACATCGATACGTAGGCGTCAATCGCATCCACAAAGCCTTTGATGAACGCCGGCGGGAATGCGTGTGCAGAGAGGTGTTGAAGCTGCTCGCGCAGCATGCCCGGCCGGCATTGGCCGTGCGTGCACATGGCGGTGCGAGTCCGCTTGAGGTACGCCTGTGCCGCGATGGCGCCGTTCAGGTAGGTGCGGTTCTTGGTGAGCCTGCCTGTGTCGGGTGACGTGGGCGCTGCGGGTGGAGATGTTGGTGGGGATGGATACGACGCGAGTCTCCGCGCCGTCTGCTCACTGCTAGACATAAGGACCTCTCGGAGATGGGTGAAAGGCCCGACTTTCGTCGCTAAACGAGGGAGGCGGGCCCGACGATGGGGTTAGCGATCCGGCTCTCCGAGAAAACCGGTAGACCCGAAGGTCTCCCCACCCGGCCCGCCATAGAAAGCGCGCGAGTGTGCTGAGGCCTGCCGCGTGTGACGGCGGCCTCTTCGGAGAGTTACGGATCGCTAAACCCGTGCTGCCGTTGGTGCGGCAGCGGGATGGATTATAGCGATGGGGGCTTCTTCCATCTTCCGATTCTGTGCACTGAGCCCCCGGGCTCCAACGGCCGAGCGCACCCTATGCAACTTGGTCCAATGCGAGCGACGTTTAACCGTGGGCCAAGCACATCCGCTTCTCTACCCTGCGCCGTTTCCCCGCAGAGGGTCGAGTGCCGCAGTTTTACGTACGGGTGTCGATCTCAAACATTCGATCTCGACAGTCCGAGAGCGACACGCTACCGGCAGACCGTGGCGCATGGCCCTCAGAGGCCCGAGCTTGGCCCCCAAACACTCGACGTTGCCCCGTTGAGGGTGACGTTCCACCGTCTGAGGGTCGAAGCCGGCTGTCAGAGGTCGAAATTTTCGAGCTCCGACAGCGGAAGCCGAGTGTTTGAGACTGGCACTCCGCCCGCAGAGGTTCGAGCTTGACTGCTGGAGGCTCACGTTCGAGCCGCGAAGGTTCGTGATCGAGCAACGCTGCGCGGTCACGAAGACGCGCGACAGGTCGGATGCGTTTTGCCGCAACGCCGTGGAGGTGCTGAATAACAACCCGAACGTGCAGCACGGCACTGTCGACCTTGCGGAACTGCGTCGGGATCTGGCTGCGTTGGACCTGTCGCCTAGCCGCCTGACGCACTGGACCGTATCCAAGAGCTGATGCGCGACGTTTGCCCTCGGCTGTATTTTCAGAAACGGCGTATGCATTTGCCGGTGTGCACCCTGTAGAAGAGAAATTCCTCCGCCAACCTTCTCAGGAGCACGCAATGTATGACGGCATCTCGGCTGCAAACTATGCAGCAAGCCAAATCGAACCGAATAGTGTGGGCCGCTGCGCAGAATATGTTCGCAAGCCCATTGAATGGGGCGGCATTTCTTTGCAGCGCACCCGCTCGGCAAAGGACTACGGTCCATCACTGCAAGCCGCCGGGTTTCATGAGGCGATAGGCTCGCCGGTGAAGGGAGACGTGATCGTGATTCAACCTGCCCCCGGTCATCCTGACGGGCACATGGCGATCTACGATGGTTCGCACTGGATTTCAGACTTCAAGCAGCTACACGGTTTCTATCCTGGCCCGGCTTACAGAAGCGCCCAACCGGCCTACAAAATGTATCGTTATCACTGAGGCAACCTCATGACCCGCTTTCTTTCCCTGCTCGTTGCGGTGGTTTGCGCCGTCGCGGTTTCCTCGGCGTCCGCTGCACAGGCGGCCGTCTCGAAAAATACGCCAGAAGCCGCAGTCATCTCGTTCTATACATGGTTCATTCAGCACGATTCGGATCAAACGTATCCGCTGCGCGAGCCGGACATTGAGCGCTATGTCGCCAAAGATACCGTTGCACGGTTGCGCAACGACTATGCACACGCCGGTCCGCCAAATGGCGTGGACTATTTTCTCAAGGTGCAGGACTACGATAGCCGTGACTGGCTTGCCCATATGCAAGTGCAACGCGCGCTGATGCTGGGCGATGTTGCGATTGTGCCGGTCTCTTTTGGCTCGCAAAACCCAGTGCATGTGCTGGTGTTCATGAAGCGACTGGATGCGCACTGGAAGATCATCAAGATCGACGACACCTGGGAGTACAGGTAAACGGCCTCAGCAGAGAAACCAGGGCGTCGCTGCATGGGGGCGCCTAGGTTTCAGCAGCGTCTTTACACTCCTCCCTATTTCCCGTTACCCCCTTTTCCCTATCAGGTACGGCAGGTTCTGGACACCATCGACAGACTCAAGGAGCAAAAGTCATGACGCAAGTCCACTTCACTTACCGGGTGACGTGGTCCCCTGAAGATGGGGAACACGTCGGCCTGTGCGCAGAATTTCCGTCCCTCTCGTGGCTCGATGAGACGCCAGAAGGCGCTCTTGCGGGCATTCGCCGCGTCGTTGCCGAGGTCGTGCACGACACATGGAGGCCAGCGGCGAGAAGGTGCCTGATCCGATTGCGGATCGCACGTACAGCGGCGAGTTCAAGGTGCGTATCACGCCGCAAGCGCACCGCGCCATCGTCATTCAGGCAGTTGAGCAGGGCGTCAGCTTGAATCGGCTTGCAAGCGCGAAGCTGTGTTCATAGAGGAACAGCAATGCTTGCCAACTAGGCAGGTCTGCCAAAAGCTGCAAACGTTGCGTCGATCATCAGCGCCTTTCTCGCTCTGTTCCAGTAGCGCCACCAAAGCTCGCACCAGCGGGCTTTTCTCTTACCTCCGCAGCCTGGCCAACCAATCCCTCGCTGGCGTCCGTGTCTTCGCCATTGGTCCGGCTCGATCCACCTCCCCAACCAGCTTGCGCAGCGCTAGGTGCATGTAGACCCAGGCATCTTCTATGCTGAACCAAAGTGCCCATCGCAACAGCGATCAGCAGGCTGGCGATCCACTCGCCACGTGACCCCAACGATCCAGCCGACCGGCAAGGGAGGCGCCATGCAAGGAATCAATCACAGCGTTTGTGCGGTCATGCTTGCCGTGATGACCTCGCTGCTTGCCGCATGCGGGGGTGGTGGGGGCTCGGGTAACGGCAGCGGCTCGGCAACCCCGCCGGGTGGCGTTCATCTGCAGGTCGTCTCGTTCGGCGACAGCCTGTCGGACGTCGGCACCTACGCGCCCATTGCGAGCGTGGTGAGAGGTGGGCGTTTCACGACCAACCCGGGGCCGGTGTGGACGCAAAACGTCGCGCAATACTACGGCGATACGCTCAGCGCGGCGTTCACGATCGACATCACGCATGCGTTGACCGCGCAAGGCGGGCTCGGCTACGCGGAGGGCGGCGCGACAGTGGCAACCCCGGCAAACCTGTACGACTTTCTGACCGACGTGATCGGCAACATCGAGATGCCCGTCAATGAGCAGGTTTCAAGCTATCTGGCCGCGCACGGGAGCTTCAACGCCAATCAACTGGTGCTGGTCTGGGCGGGCTCGAATGATGTGCTTCGCGCCGGGGCGTTGCCCGCCGCCGCGCCGATCGTGCAGACGGCGGCCGCCACCCTGGCGCAAATCGTTGCGCAGATCGTCCAGGGCGGCGCCACGCATGTGGTGGTCGTCAACGTGCCGAACGTCGGACTCTCGCCCAAAGGCTTCTCCTCGGGCGACGGCGGAGCAAACCTGACCCAGTTGTCGCAACTGTTCAACGACAGCCTGAACGCGGCCCTGCAGAGCAATGGCCTCCAGGGCAAGGTCATCCAGATCGATGCCTATACCTGGGTGAACCAGATTATCACGAGCTTTCAGGCTAACGGCTTTGTCGTGTCAAACACCGGCGTGGCCTGCGACCCAGCCAAAACGCCCGACGCAACGGCATTGTTCTGCTCGCCGGCGACCTACGTGACGGCCAACGCCGATCAGACATACATGTTTGCCGACAACCTGCACCCGACGACACGCATGCATGCCCTGTTCGCCCAATTCGTGGAACAGCAGATCGCCAAGAGCGGTCTTGGACATTGAGCGTGCGGATAACCGATCACTGACTGGCGGGCAGCCGGCTGCCAAGGCAGACGTTTACACGGCGTTTACACCCCTCCCCCCAACCTTTACCCCGTTTTTACCCCCCTTTCCCTACTGTTGCACTGCACGCAGGCCCTGTGACGGGAGCCTGCCTGCACGCCGCATCCGGCCCCAGTTGACGCGCATCTGCGCCGGGCCGTGCGGCACCCAAAACAACAAGGGAAAGGTCCATGCAAGCCAAGGTTTCTTTGCACGCCACCGTCATCGGTGGCGTTGTCTTCTGTGCCGCAGCACTGTCCAGCGCGGCCGCTTTTGCGCAGTCCACTGAGGCTGCGCCGGCGCCCGTTGCCACACCGGCCGCGCCCGTCAGCCCGCTCACGGCCAACGTCACGCTGGCCAGCCAGTACCGCTATCGCGGTCTCATGCAGACCAACAACAAGCCCGCCATTCAGGGCGGGGTGGATTACGCGCTGCCCAACGGCTTCTATGTGGGCAACTGGAACTCGTCGATCAGTTGGCTGGGGGATTCCAACCCCAACGTCTCCGCCCCCATCGAGATGGATTTCTACGGCGGCTACAAGACCGAGCTGATGAAGGACGTGCCCATTGATGTGGGCGTGCTGCAGTACTACTACCCGGGCAGCTACCCCGACGGCTACACCCGCCCGCACACCACCGAGGGTTATGCACAGATCGGCTACGGGCCGGTCTCGTTCAAGTACTCGCACGCGTTCTCCAACCTGTTCGGCTTTGCCGACAGCCACCACAGCCAGTACTTCGACTTGTCGGGCAACTTCGACACCGGCTTCTGGGGCCTCACGCTGAACCTGCACGTGGGCTATCAGCAGGTGCCGCATCAGGTGGTGCGCACCTCGTATGCCGACTGGAAGGTGGGCGTGACGAAAGACTTCGGCAGCGGCTGGACGGCCTCGCTTGCGTACATCGATACCAACGCTGCGCGCGCCGCCTACACCAACGCGCGCGGCAATTACATGGGCAAGGCCACCGCGCTGCTGGCCGTGACCAAGACGTTCTAACGACCACGACCTGAAGGAAAGGGGAGCGCATATGGACCTCGTTTATCTCGCCGGCCTTGCGGTGCTGGCCCTGGCAGTGGGCGGCTTGCTCGCCCTCTCCGGCCGGCTTGCTGCCAAAGACCAACCCACCACGCACGCGATGGAGAAACAGCAATGACATGGCTCTATGTGCTGTCCGGGGCCATCACGGTGGCCCTGTTGATCTATCTGTTCGTGGCCCTGCTGTGGCCCGAACGCTTCTAACAACACTGCGAGGCACACCATGAATGCGTTCCTCCTCCAGCTGGCGATCTATCTGGTCGTGCTGCTGGTTCTGGCCAAACCGCTGGGCGCGTATATGACCGGCGTGTTTGGTGACAAGCCATCGCGTGCGCACTGGCTCGGCCCCATCGAGCGGCTGTTCTATCGCGTGGCCGGCGTCAACCCGCAGGCCGAGATGGGCTGGAAGCGCTATGCGCTGGCCGTTATCGTCGTCAACGTGCTAGGTGCGCTGGCGGTGTATGCGCTGCAGCGCGCGCAGCAGTGGCTGCCGCTCAATCCGCAGGGCTTTGCTGCCATTACGCCGGATTCGTCGTTCAACACGGCCATCAGCTTTGTGAGCAACACCAACTGGCAAGGCTATTCGGGCGAAAGCACGATGAGCTATCTCACGCAGATGCTCGGCCTGGCGGTGCAGAACTTCCTGTCAGCCGCCACTGGCATTGCGGTGGTGATCGCGCTCATTCGCGGCTTTGCGCGCCACTCGGCCAACACCATCGGCAACTTCTGGGTCGACTTCACGCGCGCCACGGTCTACGTGCTGCTGCCGCTGTCGATTCTGGTGTCGGTGTTCTTCGTGAGCCAGGGCGTGATCCAGAACTTCGATGGCTACAAGGAGGTGACCACCGTCACCGCCACCACGTACGACAACCCGAAGATGGACGCGCAGGGCAATCCGCTCAAGGATGCGCAAGGCAACCCCGTCACCGAGAAAGCCACCACGCAAACGCAGACCTTGCCCATGGGCCCGGTCGCGTCGCAAGAGGCAATCAAGATGCTGGGCACCAATGGCGGCGGCTTCTTCAACGCCAACTCCGCACACCCGTACGAGAACCCCAACGCGCTGACCAACTTCGTGCAGATGCTGGCGATCTTCATCATCCCGGCGGCGCTGTGCTTTACGTTTGGCGGCATGGTGGGCGATGGTCGGCAAGGCTGGGCTGTGCTGGCGGCGATGACTGTGCTCTTTGTGGTGCTTGCCGTCTTCCTGGCATGGGCTGAGCTGCACGCCAATCCGATGCTCGCCAACCTCGGCATCGATCAGGCGGTGGGCAACATGGAAGGCAAGGAAACGCGCTTTGGCATCGTGGCCTCGTCGCTGTTTGCCACGATCACCACGGCGGCGTCGTGCGGTGCCGTCAATGCCATGCATGACTCGTTGACCGCGCTGGGCGGCTTCGTGCCGATGTTCCTGATGCAACTGGGCGAAGTGGTGTTTGGCGGTGTGGGCTCGGGCCTGTACGGCATGCTGGTGTACGCCATCCTGGCCGTGTTCATTGCGGGCCTGATGATCGGCCGCACGCCGGAATACCTCGGCAAGAAGATCGAGGTGTTCGAGATGAAGATGACCTCCATCGCCATCCTCGTTACGCCGCTGCTGGTGCTCGTGGGCACGGCCGTGGCCGTGGTGGTGACGCAGGGCAAGGCGGGCATCTTCAATCCCGGCACACACGGCTTCTCTGAAGTGCTGTACGCCTTCTCGTCTGCCGCCAACAACAACGGCAGCGCGTTTGCGGGCCTGTCTGCCAATACGCCGTTCTACAACGTGGCGCTGGGCATCTGCATGTGGCTGGGCCGCTTCTGGATCATCGTGCCGGTGCTGGCCATGGCAGGCACGTTTGCCGCCAAGAAGCGCCTGCCCGTGACGGCCGGCACGCTGCCCACGCATGGGCCGCTGTTTGTAGTGCTGCTGATCGGCTCGGTGCTGCTGGTGGGCGCGCTCACGTACATCCCGGCCCTCGCGCTCGGCCCCATCGCAGAACACCTTGCGCGCTAAGCGCAAGGCGAGTCGTCTACCCAATATCAACAGGTGCCTTATGGCTATCCGTTATCCCGAATCCGAACCTGCCGTGCGTACGGTCAAGCACAAGCTTGAGCCCAGCGCCGGTACTGGTACTGGTACTGCCGCAGCCGCCGAGCCGCAGGCGCGCAGCACGCACACGACGCTATCTGCCAAGGATGTGCGCAAGCTGTCGATGTTCTCGTCGGCACTGGTCAAGCCCGCCATTGTGGATAGCTTCCGCAAGCTGTCGCCGCGCGCGCAAGCCAAGAACCCGGTGATGTTTGTCGTCTATATCGGCAGCATTCTCACCACCATCCTGTGGGTGATGGCCCTGCGCGGCCAGGCGGAAGCGCCTGCGGGCTTCATCCTCGCTGTGTCGGTGTGGCTGTGGTTCACGGTGCTGTTTGCCAACTTTGCCGAGGCGCTGGCCGAGGGCCGCAGCAAGCAGCAGGCGGCATCGCTGCGCGGCATCAAGACCACCGTGCAGGCCAAGGTGCTGGCAGAGCCGCATCGCAGAGACCGCGTGGAAGCGCGCGCTGCCACCGCCCTGCGTCGTGGCGACATCGTGTTGATCGAAGCCGGCGACATGGTGCCCGGCGATGGCGAGGTGATCGAAGGCGTGGCGTCGGTAGACGAAAGCGCCATCACGGGCGAATCGGCGCCGGTCATTCGCGAATCGGGCGGGGATTTCTCGTCCGTGACGGGCGGCACGCGCGTGCTGTCGGACTGGATCATCGTCCGCATCACCGCCAACCCCGGCGAGAGCTTCCTTGATCGGATGATCTCGATGGTGGAAGGCGCCAAGCGCCAGAAGACGCCCAACGAGCTGGCGCTGACGATTCTGCTGGTGAGCCTGACCATCATCCTGATGCTGGCCACCGTCACGCTGCTGCCGTACTCGATCTTCTCGGTGGAGGCGATGAAGGCCGGCTCGCCCATCACCATTACCGTGCTGGTCGCGCTGCTGGTGTGTCTGATTCCGACCACCATCGGCGGGTTGCTGTCTGCGATTGGCGTGGCCGGCATGAGCCGCATGATGCAGGCCAACGTGATCGCCACGTCGGGCCGCGCTGTGGAGGCTGCCGGTGATGTGGATGTGCTGCTGCTCGACAAGACCGGCACGATCACGCACGGCAACCGTCAGGCTTCGCGCTTCATTCCCGCGCCGGGCGTGACGGCCAAGCAGTTGGCCGAGGCGGCATGGCTGTCGTCGCTGGCCGATGAAACGCCGGAAGGCCGCAGCATCGTCACGCTGGCACGCAACCTGGGCGAGGCGTCCATCGATGAAGCTGCCCTTGCGAAGACGCAGCCCGTGTACGTCGCCTTCTCTGCGCAAACGCGCATGAGCGGTATCAACGTCTCGCTTGCAGGCGACGCCCGTCAGATCCGCAAGGGGGCGGCAGATGCCATTCGCACGCACGTGACGCTGCTGGCCGGCAAGTTTCCCGATGCCGTGTCGACTGCCGTGGACGACGTCGCGCGCCAAGGCGGCACGCCGCTTGTGGTGTCCGACAACGACCGCGTGCTCGGCGTGGTAGAGCTGAAAGACATCGTGAAGGCCGGCATTCGTGAGCGATTTGCCGAGCTGCGCCAGATGGGCATCAAGACGGTGATGATCACCGGCGACAACCGCCTGACCGCCGCCTCCATCGCAGCAGAAGCGGGGGTTGACGACTTCATTGCTGAAGCCACGCCCGAGACCAAGCTCGCGCTCATCCGCGAGCAGCAGGCCCAGGGCCGCCTCGTTGCCATGACCGGTGACGGCACCAACGATGCGCCCGCGCTGGCGCAGGCCGACGTGGCCGTCGCCATGAACAGCGGCACGCAGGCCGCCAAGGAGGCCGGCAACATGGTCGACCTGGATTCCAGCCCCACCAAGCTGATCCAGATTGTCGAGATCGGCAAGCAGATGCTGATGACGCGCGGCTCGCTCACCACGTTCTCGATCGCCAATGACGTGGCGAAGTACTTCGCCATCATCCCCGCTGCATTTGCGACCACGTATCCGCAGCTTGCCGCGCTGAACGTGATGCACCTGGCCACGCCCGCATCGGCCGTGATGAGCGCGGTGATCTTCAACGCGCTGATCATCGTGTTCCTGATCCCGCTGGCGCTCAAGGGCGTGAAGTACCGCGCGCTGGGAGCGGCTGCGCTGCTGCGCCGGAACCTCTTGGTCTACGGCCTGGGCGGCCTGCTGCTGCCCTTCCCTGGCATCAAGATCATCGACATGTTCCTGGCCGCAATGGGCTGGGTCTAAGGAAGGAGTGCATTCATGGCAACCACAACACAAAACGCGCAGGCCGATGTGCCGCAACAAGGTGGGCTGCTGCGTGCGGCGCTGGCGGTCTTCATTGGGCTGTCGCTCATTACCGGGGTGCTGTATCCGGTGGTGGTGACGGGCATAGGCAAGGCGCTGTTTCCGGCGCAGGCCGGCGGCTCGATCATCGAGCGTGGCGGCAAGGCAGTCGGTTCATCGCTGATCGGGCAGAACTTTGAAACGCCCGAGTATTTCTGGGGGCGGATCTCGGCGACTGCGCCGAACGCGTATAACGCGCAGGCTTCTGGCGGCTCGAACTTAGGACCCAGCAACCCCGCGTTGACGGAGGCGGCCAAGGCGCGGATTGCGGCCCTCAAGGAAGCGGACCCGACGAACAGTGCGCCGATTCCTGCTGATCTTGTGACGGCTTCTGCGAGCGGGCTGGACCCGGAGATTAGTCCGGCTGCTGCGGCGTACCAGGTTGAGCGCGTGGCGCGTGCGCGGCACATGTCGCCGGACTTGGTGAGGAAGGTGGTTGGCGAGAACACCAAAGGGCCGATTTTTGGTGTGTTTGGGGAGGCGACTGTGAATGTGTTGGAGCTGAATTTGGCGTTGGATGATTTGAAGTGAGGGGTTGGGGTTTGTGGACTGCTGGGTTTGATGTTGGTGGTCCATCCCCCCTTCGTTCCCTGCCGGGACCGACTTACTTTTCTTTGTCTTCCAAAGAAAAGTAAGCAAAAGAAAGGCGCGCCCGAGATGGCGACTTCCCCTTGGATTTGTGTCGCGGGGAGGGAGGGGAGGCAAACTCGCTGCGCTCAGACAGGCCTCCCCTCTTTATCCTTCCCGCAACAAAAATCCAAGGCGCCATCTAGGACAGGAACGTCAAAGGCCAAACCGTTGGTTTGCGTGTTCTGTCGGTGTCTCGTTTGTTGCTGTGTGCTGCTTCGCTGCGCTCGCACTCCACCGATGATTTTGTTTTGTTTGCCTTGCTTCGCGGCTTGCCGCACACGCACCTACTGCGTTTGTTCTTCGATGGTGTGGCCGTACCCGGCCCTAGATGGCGCCTTGAATTTGCGTAAGCGGGCGGAAAAAAGACGGGAAACTGTCTGAGCGCAGCGAGTTTTTCCCGTCTCCGCACGGTTACGCAAATTCAAGGAATCTTTCGCCATCTCGGGCGCGCCTTTCTTTGCTTACTTTCTTTGGCAAGACAAAGAAAGTGAGTCAGCCCCGGCAGGGGGTGAAACCAGGGATGCACCAACAACAAAAAAACACCCAAAATACGCAACATGCCAGAAGCCGCGCGCCCCAACCCCGACCAACTCCTAGCCGAACTCAACTCCGGCAAGGAGCAGTCCGCCCGCGGCAAACTCCGCATCTACTTCGGCGCCTCAGCCGGTGTAGGCAAGACCTACGCGATGCTGGCAGCAGCAAAGGCCGCTCGCGCAACAGGCATTGACGCCATCATCGGCCTGGTCGAAACCCACGGCCGCGCTGAGACCGCCGCGCTGGTCGCCGACCTCGAACACCTCCCCACCCGCCAGATCGAATACAAGGGCCGCACGCTGCCCGAGTTCGACCTGGATGCTGCGCTGGCGCGAAAGCCCGCGCTCATCCTCGTCGATGAACTTGCGCACTCGAACGTGGCAGGCTCGCGCCACCCCAAGCGCTGGCAGGACATTGAAGACCTGCTTGCCGCCGGCATCGACGTCTGGACCACCGTCAACGTCCAGCATCTCGACAGCCTGAATGAGGCGGTGGGCAGCATCACCGGCATCCGCGTGTGGGAAACCGTGCCCGATGCGGTGTTCGATGCCGCCAACGAAGTCATCCTCGTCGACCTGCCGGCCGATGAACTGCTGCGCCGCCTGGCCGAGGGCAAGGTCTACATGCCCGAGCAGGCACAGCATGCGGCGCGCAATTTCTTCCGCAAGGGCAACCTCATCGCCCTGCGCGAACTCGCCCTGCGCCGCACCGCCGACCGCGTGGACGACGACGTGCAGGCCTACCGCCGCGCGCGCCGCATTGAAAACGTCTGGCGCACGCGCGAGACCGTCGTCGCCTGCCTGGACCCGCAGGGCGACGGCGAACAGGTGATCCGCAGCGCCGCGCGCCTGGCCGCGCAGCTTGAATGCGATTGGCACGCCGTGGCCGTGGTGATGCCGCATCTGCGTGCGGCCGATGCGCGCGCCGAACGCCTGCATGCGTTGCTCAAGCTGGCCGAAGATGCGGGCGCACGCGTGGAAACGCTGGCCGGCACCAATGCCGTCGAGGCCATCACCGGTTATATCCGCCGCCACAACATCACCAAGGCGGTGATCGGGCGGCCGCCCGAGAAGCGCTGGCGATCGGCGCGGGCTATCGTCGTTGCGTTGCGACTGACGATCGGGCTGGAGCGCCGGTTGCCCAGCGGCGACTTTGCCGAGGCACTGGCGCGGCATTGCCCCGAGGTTGACGTGATTCGCGCCGCGGCGGACCCGGCGCATATCCAGCTCACCCCGCGCGCAGCCGAGGTCGGCCGTGCTGACGTGCGCAGCGAAGCGCAGCGCGCTGCCGATGCACAGGCCGGTTGGCTCAAGCCGGCTTACGTGGCCGCGTGCGTGTACGTTGGGATTGCGACGGCGCTCTCCAGCCTGGTGCGCCCTGTCTTCGATCTGGCCAACATCGTCATGCTGTTCCTGGCCGCCGTGGTGGCGGTGGCGATGCGCCATGGGCGCGGACCGGCGGCGCTGGCGTCGGTGCTGTCGGTGGCGCTGTTCGATTTCTTTTTCGTGCCGCCACGTTATTCCTTCGCCGTGAGCGACGTGCAGTACCTGCTGACCTTTGCGGTGATGCTGGCCGTGGGCATGCTGGTGGGCCAGTTGACGGCGGGCCTGCGTGAACAGGCCGAGGTGGCGGTGCAACGCGAGGCCGCTGCGCATGCGCTGTATGAGGCCGCGCGTGAACTGTCCGCCGCGCTCACGCTGGATCAGATCGTCAGCATCGGCGGGCGCTTCGTCAACGCGACCTTTGGCGGGCGCTGCGCGTTCTTCTTCGTCGGGCTCGATGGGCGGCTCGGTGCGCCACAGGTCGCCAAGCCGCAAGGCTCCACCGATGCACCGTCAGGCATGCCGAATTTGGACCGCGTGCTGGCCGATTGGACATACCAGCACGGCCAGCCTGCCGGCACGGGCACGCACACGCTGCCGTCGGGCTCGGTGCTGTATCTGCCCCTGAAAGCCCCGATGGCCATTCGCGGCGTACTGGCCGTGGAGCCAGAAACCTTCCACGTGCTTGCGCAGCCCGACAACCGCCGCCAGATCGACGCCTGCGCCACGCTCATCGCCATTGCCATTGAACGCGTGCATTACGTGGAGGTTGCCCGCGACGCCTTGGTACGCATGGAGTCGGAGCGGCTGCGCAACTCACTGCTGGCCGCCGTGTCGCACGATTTGCGCACACCGCTCACGGGCCTGGTGGGGATGGCCGAGACGCTGCTGCGTGCGCAGCCGCCCCTGCCCGCGCTGCAGGCCGAGGCCGCCAGCGCCATCGGCCAGCAGGCGCAGCGCATGCGCACGATGGTCACCAACCTGCTCGACATGGCGCGCCTGCAGAACCAGGACGTCAAGTTGCGGCTGGAGTGGCAATCGATGGAAGAACTCGTCGGCGCAGCGCTCCAGGCGATTCCGCTGCCCGATCATCGTGTGGTTGTGGATAACCTCGCTGCCTTGCCGCTCATCCGCTGCGACGGGCCGCTGATGGAGCGCGTGCTGGCGAACCTGCTGGAGAACGCCGGCAAGTTTGCGCCGGCCGGCACCGAGGTGCGCATCTCCGGCGAGATCGTCCACGACGACGCGCGCGGCGATGAACTGCGCCTGCGTGTGCGCGACCACGGCCCCGGCGTGCCGGCGGGCTCGGTGCAGACCATCTTCGAGAAGTTCACGCGCGGTGAGAAGGAATCGGCCACCACCGGCGTCGGCCTGGGTCTGGCCGTGTGTGAGGGCATCGTGAGCGCGCATCACGGCCGTATCTGGGTGGAGGCGCCGGCCGATGGCGGCGCGTGCTTCGTCGTCGCCCTGCCCGCCGCCGAGCCCCCGCCCGTGGAAGACGGCGAGACCATCGCCTAGCTGCACCGTTCTTGGGCATATGGACATGCCGAAAATGTCGTTCTGCCGTGAGCGCATGCGTGACACGATTGCGTCACACCGCCCGCTACCCGCGGGCGATTTCATTCACGACAAGATCCACGAGGTTTCTCCATGTCTCTGTTCTCACGCCTTGCGCGCGTGGCCGTACCGGCCATCGCCTTTGCCATTGCCACTGCCGCCAGCGCCGACACCAAGCAAATCAAGCTCGGCACCATGAGCGGCCCCGACGCGCAAATCTGGGAAGTCGTGCAGAAGGTCGCCAAGAAGGACGGCCTGGACGTCAAGATCATCGAGTTCAACGACTACGCCCAGCCCAACCCCGCGCTGGATTCGGGCGACCTGGACGCCAACGGCTTCCAGCACCAGCCCTTCCTCGAGAGCCAGATCAAGGCGCGCGGCTACAAGATCGTCAACGTAGGCCTGACCTATGTGGCGCCGATGGGCTTTTACTCGAAGAAGATCAAGTCGCTCGCGCAGCTCAAAGAAGGTGCCAAGGTCGGTATTCAGAACGATCCGTCCAATGGCAACCGTGCGCTGCTTCTGCTGCAGAAGGCGGGCGTGATCAAGCTCAAGGCGGGCGCCGGCACGAACGGCAACAATGCGACACCGCGTGACGTGGTGGAGAACCCGAAGAAGATCAAGCTGATCGAGCTGGACTCGGCGCAACTGCCGCGCTCGCTGGATGATCTGGACGCCGCTTCGATCAACACCGATTACGCGGTCAAGAACGGCCTGACGCCGGCCAAGGACGCCATCGCACTGGAAGATCGCCAGGGGCCGTACGCCAACCTGATCGCCGTGCGCGAAAAAGACAAGAACCAACCGTGGGTGAAGACGCTGGTGCACGCCTATCAATCGGAAGACGTGCGCAAGTTCATCGACACGCAGTTCAAGGGCGCGATCCTGCCCGCGTTTTAAGCAGCGGGTGCTAAGTCAGCGGTTACTTTCGCGCATTGCCCTGAGAGTGAAGCGCGCGAGCCTGGGGCCGGAGGAGGTTTTTAGCGCGCCGCGTTGTTTTGCTGCGATGCGTCATCGTGTGACAGGTGCAATCGTTTTCGTCACACGTGGCGCTGCGGCAACGCTTGTAGCCTCTCGTTACATTAAGTAGTTCTACGTTATTGCAACGCAACAAACGATTCGCTATAGTAGGAACTGTCTCCTCCACCCTCCTTGGTGGATTGTGGCCCGAGCACCTGGTGCTCGGGCTTTTTTCTTTGGCGCGCGGCTTTTGCTTTTCTTCCGGCCGCCTTGCATCTCGGCCGGTTCCGGCTACCCTGAATTCTCAACTTTTCTGCGTGTTTTCCTTGGTGGCGTTGCCCGATAGCAACGAGCGAAGATTTTTCAAGCGTGCGCTTCGAGCCACCCTTCGAACACCGACATGCATGTCGGCGGGAAGGAGTCAAAGCGCTGCTTGAATCACGCCAACGCGGCGAATGTGGGCGCAACCGCCTGCTTTGTGCGGCTAACATCGCGAAATATCGTCAGTTTTTGTCCTACAAGCCTTTCGGCCAACCCCGGACAGTCTGACTTCACCCCCTCCACTAAACTTCACCTTGCTCTCTCTTTAGAGAGCACTCCCCCCCTTTTGAGCCCGCCCCTGTTGCGGGCTTCATTTTTTTCGGGCACGATTTCTTCCATCCCGACGCTGTCGACACCGGCGTCGGAAGCTCAAAAGGTTGGGGGAATCTCTCAAGGCCCGCGCAGTTGAAAAGCTGCGCGGGCTTTGTTTTTTCCGGCGCCGCACGCTAACTCCACCTGACAAGGCCCCCGGCCGGTGCTTCAATGGCGGCTGACGGTGGCGTCACACAGCGCAAACGGGATGCGCCTCGCGCCGATACTGACAACAACAAGGACTGGCCGATGGAAGGTTTCGCGCAACTCGCCGTGCTGGTGGTGGACGACCATCCCGTGCAACGGGCCGCCGCCCGGCAACTGCTCCATACGCTGGGCGTGCAGCAGATCCTGACCGCCTGCGACGGCCGCGAGGCGCTCTACCTCCTCCAGCTCTGTCACGTCGATCTCGTGCTGTGCGACATCGACATGCCCGGCATGAACGGCCCAGAGCTGATGGAGCAGATGCACTTGCGCGGCGGTCGCGTCTTTCCGCGACAGGCGCCCGTGTGGGCGTGGGTCAGCGCGATGGATGCGCCGATTGTCGAGTCGCATATCAGCCTGGCCGATGCGATCGGGTTGACGCGCACGCACGGCGTGCAGAAGCCGTTGCGCCCGGCGCACGTGCTGCCGCTACTCGAACAAGCCGCCGCGCGGGAGCGGGACGAGGCACCGGCTGCAGCCGCTGTCTTGCCGCAGTTTTCCGACGACGAGCTGGCCGCGCTCATCCAAGAAACGCCTGAACAGATCGAGGTCGTATTCCAACCCCAGCACGATCTGGCCACCAACCAGATCGCCGGCGCCGAGGCGCTCTGCCGCTGGATGCATCCGGTGCACGGGCGTGTGTCGCCCGCAGCGTTCGTGCCGCGCCTGGAGGCGCTCGGGCTGGCTGATGGCCTGTTCTTCCATGTGCTGGAGCATTGTGTGCGCGTACAGCACGCGCTGGCCGCGCATGCGTATCCCGTTTCGATTGGTGTGAATGCGTCTGCGCAGACGCTGAGCCGGGCCGGCACCGTAGACCGCATCGAAGCCATCGTGCGCGAGGCGCGTATTGCGCCGGCGGCCATCGCCATCGAGTTGACGGAGGATTCGCCCGTGCACGATGCCACGCAGCTCACCATCGCGCTCAACCGCCTGCGCCTGCTGGGCCATCCGCTGGCCATCGACGATTTTGGTGTGGGCATTGCCACGCTCAAGCTGCTGGCCGATCTGCCCTTCACCATTCTGAAGATCGATCGCTCGTTTACGGCTGCGGTGGACCAGACCAGCCAGCGTGGCGTGATCTGCCGCACGATGATCGAGCTGGCGCGCACGCTGCATCTGGAGTGCATTGCCGAGGGCGTGGAAACTGAAGCGCAGCGCCAGACGTTGCGCGCGCTGGGCTGTGCGACCGGGCAGGGCTATCTGTGGGCGGCACCGCTGTCAGTCACCGCGTTTCTTGCGCACGTGCAGGCGGCAGCGTAAGCAGCAAGACCTCAACGTCATTCAGTTTTCCTCAACCCAGATAGAAGCAGCTTCTGCCCCGAAAGGTTACGCAGAGCCAAAGTAAGAAAAGTCTGATCCCGCACGGCATATCTGGTGAGTAAGGTACCGGCTCCTTTCAGCGGCGCTCCTGACTCCCATGACGGCTCCGATCTCTCTCACCCTGCTGCTCGCCACGCCGGACGCGTCATCCCCGGCGACGCGCCTGACCTGACGGCTTGCACATGTGCGCTGTCCACTCGATCGTGATGGCAGACGATCATCCGGTGATCCTTATGGGGCTGGCGGCAGCCATTGCGCAGTTTCCACAGCAGCAGGTCGTGGCACAGGCACACGACGGGCGCGAGCTGATGCAGGTGCTTGCGCAAATCGACTGCAACGTCATCGTGACCGATTACAACCTGGGTGGTGAGGCTGCCTTCGATGGCATGCAGTTGCTGGCGCGCTTGCGCAATCAGCATCAGAAGCGCGCCATCGTTGTCTGCACGATGGTCCGCAACCCAGCCCTCTTGCGTGCCATGCGACAGATTGGTGTGGCTGGCATCGTCAGCAAGGACGATGACTTTGTTCATGTCGGGCACGCCGTCATGGCGGCCGCGCGCGGCGTGCGGTATGACAGCCCCTGCGTCCTGGAAGAGACGGGCCTCGGTTCCAATGAGCGGAACGTGTCCGAGCGACTGAGTGCGCGCGAGCGAGAAGTCCTGCGCCTGTATGCCGCCGGCACGGCTGTGTCGGACATTGCGCTCATGCTCGGTTCGAGCGTGAAGACCGTCAGCACGCAGAAGGCTGTGGCGCTGCGCAAACTTGGCCTGGCGCGCGAGATCGATCTCTTTCAGTACGCCCGCGCCAGCGGGCTGACAGCGCTCCGCTGAGCCTCCAGCGTCAGCCTGCCTGGCGGGGCATCGGCACGGCTTGAGCCGGCGCGATGGCGGTGCCGGATGCCTGCGCGGGCGGCGCTTCCACGCCCATCAGCCAACTGAACAACGGCGTTGCCAGCAGCGCGCCGGCGAGCTGCGCCAGCATGTAGCCTGGGACATCGCCGGGGCGGATGCCGGAGGGGCCGTCGGTCAGTGCGCAGGCAAAGGCCAACGCCGGGTTGGCCAGCGACGACGACGACGTGAACCAATAGCCCGCCGCGATATAAGCGGCTACCACCAGCGGCAATTGCTTCGGCGCATGACGCCTGCATGCGATGCCCACGCCGATCAGCCCGAACGTTGCCAGAGCTTCGCTCCACCACAGCGCGGAGCCGGTAGCGGCATGGGTGCCCGGCGCCCATGCCGGCATGCCAAACATGGCGTGCACGGCGGCCACGCCCAGCGCGGCGCCCACGGCCTGTGCGGCCAGATAGGCCAGCGCTTCATGCCCACGCAGGCCGCCCCGCAGCAACGTCGACAGCGTGACCGCCGGGTTCAGGTGGGCTCCAGACACCGGCGCGAACACCGTCAGCAGCGCCAGCAGACCGGCGCCACCAGCGAGCGATTGCGCCAGCAGCGTCCACGTGGCATCGCCACCGGAGAGCCGGGTTGCGTGGATGCCGGTGCCGATCACCACTGCAATCAATAAGGCCGTACCGAGCCCCTCCGCGACGATGCGGCGCGCCAGGGATGGTGCAGCGGACGTGGCTGAAGCCGCGGTACGAAGGTGGGACACAGTGGTCATGCGGGAAAGAGGCGAACGATGCCAAGCGCATCGCGCGGGAGTTTGGAACCTCCGCTGGGGCCGATCAATGCACAGGGGCGCGCTTGTGTCGCGCGCCCGAGTATCGAATGGTGGGATTGAGGCGGGGCGGCTCAGGCCGGGCTTGCCGCGCCGGCTGCGGCCAGTTGGCGCTGTTGTGCGCCCAGCCGCGCAAAGCCGACGGCCGCTGCACCGAGCGCTGCCAGCATTGCGATGCAGCCCGCCATCGTGCCGTGCGCCATGCCGTTGGCGCCGCCGGCAGCGGCAAAGGTGAAATACAGCCCGCCGATACAAGCGACGCCCAGCGCGCCTGCCAATTGCTGCGCGGTAATCAGCAACCCCGCTGCTGCCCCCGCTTGCGTACGCGCCACGCCGGTCAACACCAGGCCGATCAGCGGAACGACGACCAGCCCCTGCCCTGCCCCGTACAGCGCTACGGCAATGCCGATGCGCATCATGCTTGGCGTGGCGGGGTGCGCCCACTCCGTACCGAAACCCGACAGCAGCGCCAGCAAGCCCAGCGCCATCAGGCCGAGGCCCGCCAGCAGCGCGCGAACGCCATAGCGCCGCACCAGCAGATTGGCCACCCGCGACGTGATCAAAAAGGTGATGGCCAGCGGCAGGATGGCGACACCCATGCGCACCGCAGAAAGCTGCCGCCCGTTTTGCAGATACAACGTCAGCACTAGGAAGAACGCCATCATCCCGATGTAGTGCAGCGCCGACGCCGTCAGGCCCGTCATGAAGGCGCGATGCTGCAGCAAGGTGGGCGGCAGCAGCGGCGTACCGCCAGCGCGGTCGACCCGGGCTTCAAGTTGCTGGAACGTGGCCATGCCGAGCAAGCCCACGACAAGCAGCACAAGGGTCCATACCGGCCAGTGCAGTTCGCGGCCGAACAGCAGCGGCACCAGCACGGCCGCCACGCTCACGGCCATCCACACCACGCCAGTTGTATCGAGATGCACCTTCGCTGCGTTGGCACTCGGGTGCGGAATCCAGCGCCAGCCCAGCAGCGCGGCAATCAAACCGACCGGCACGTTGATCAGGAAGGCCGCGCGCCAGCCCAGCCCGGCGATGTCCGCGCTGGTGAGTGCGCCGCCCAACAACAACCCGGCCGCGCCGCCGGTGCCCATCACCAGGCCGAAGATCGACAGCGCGCGGTCACGCTCGGTGCCGGCAAAGAGCGCCTGCACGCTCGCCAGCACCTGCGGCACCATCATCGCGGCCGACAGGCCCTGCGCGAAACGCCATGCAATGAGCGCTGCCGCACTGCCCGCCAGCCCGCAACCGGCCGAGGTGGCGGTAAAGGCGACGAGGCCCAGCAGGAACACGCGTCGGCGCCCGAACAGATCACCCAGACGGCCACCAGTGATGAGCAGAATCGCGTAGCCAAGCTGGTACACCGCCAGCACCGCCTCCAGTTGCGCGGGCGTGGCGTGCAGGCTCGTGCGGATGCTCGGGATCGCCACATTGGCGATGAACGCGTCGACGATGAACATGAATTGCGCCGTCACCATCACACCGAAGGCGAGCCAGCGGCGAGGTTCCGATACTGAGGAAGCAGAAGAAATGTGAGTCACGATCGGCTCCGGAAAGAGGGATGAACGCAGCGTAGGTGCGCGAGCCGATTCGATGCAGAGCTAGGATTAACCTAGGATTGAGCTGTCCCTCCCACCTTCACGCGCTGTCGTGTGTAATGCCCTTCATGGACGATTTCACCGCCGACCTTGCCTCCTTCCCTGCCGCGCCCCGCAACGAGCTGGGCGAGTTCCTGCGCAGCCGCCGCAGCCACCTGCGTCCGCAGGACGTGGGACTGCCCGAGGGCAGCGGGCGCCGCCGCACCGCCGGCCTGCGCCGGGAAGAAGTCGCGCAGTTGGCCAACATCAGCATCGATTGGTATGTGCGTATCGAGCAGGGGCGCGACGTGCGGCCTTCCGTGGCGACGATCGAGGCGATCGGGCGCGCACTGAGGCTGTCTTCGGATGAGCGCGCGCACATGCGTGGCCTGGCGCGTGCCGAATCGGTTTTCACGGGGCCCGGAGTTGGGACCCCCGGGCGTTCGGCGGCCGAAGCGGTGCCCGATGTCTTGCGCCGGGCCGTCGCCGGCATGGTCTTGCCCGCCCACGTGCGCAGCTACCGCACCGAGCTGCTGTGCTGGAACGAGGCGACCTCGCAGCTCTTCATGGATTTCGGCACGATGCCGCCGGAAGATCGCAACTCGCTGGTCTACATGTTCCTGTACACCAATGCGCGCGAGCGTTTTGTCGAGTGGGAGAACGAGGCGCGACGCATGCTGGCGAAGTTTCGCGCGGTGTACGACCCGCACGCAGATGACCCGGTGCTCGTGGCGTTGGTCGACCGGCTGCGCACGAGCAGCCGCGAGTTCGATACCTGGTGGCGGCAGCACGAGGTGCGCGCCCAGCGCGCGGAACACAAGCTGATCCGCACGCCCGCCGGTAAGGTCGTCCGCTACGACTACATCGGCCTGCCGGTGATGGAAGACCCGCGCCTGCGCATGGTGCTATACGTGCCGGTCGAAGACGGCGCCTGAACGTTCAGGCCGCCAGCGCCGCGAGGATAGTGCCGGTATCGCGCACGCGGCCCAGTCGCGGAAACACGTTCTCCACCGACGATCGATGCATGGCCGCATCGTTCGAACTCATTGCATCTTCGGCCAGCACTAGCGCGTAGCCGTGCTCCCACGCGGCACGCGCGGTCGATTCCACCCCCACATGCGTCGAGATGCCGCCCAGCACGATGGTGGTGATGCCCCGACGGCGCAGTTGCAGATCGAGTTCGGTGCCGTAGAACGCGCCCCACTGGCGCTTGGTGATCTGGATGTCGGTAGGCGCCACTTCCAGCTCGGCGGGTTGTTCCCACCATTGCGGCGGCAGGCCGCCCGGCTGTGTGGGCGCGGGGCGGTCGACGGGCTGGCGCGGCGCATCGGCGTAATCCGGCGCCCACCCCACGCGCACCAGCACCACGGGCGCACCCAGCTCGCGAAAGCGCTTGGCGAGCTTGGCGGACGCGCCCAATACCTGCTCGGCCGAGTGCGGCCCCTGGGCAAACGGCAGGATGCCGCGTTGCAGGTCGATCAACACCAGCGCGGTGGTTTTCGCAGACAAGGCAGACAGGGTTTGCAGCGGTTCAGACATCAAGTGCTCCAGGTGAATCGGGGTTACGGACGGCGGATGACACACGTTGCCGTGGCGTGCGCCAGCAATGTGCCGTCCTGCGTTTTGAGCGTGCCCTCCGACACGCCGATCGTGCGCGAGACATGCAGCACGCGTCCTACCGCCACCAGTGGCGTATCCACCGGCACTGCCTTCACCATCTTCACGTTCAAGTCGACCGTGCCGTAGCCGACGCCGGCTTCGAGCATCGAATGCACGGCGCAGCCCGTCACGGAGTCGAGCACCGTCGCCGCAAAGCCGCCATGCACGCCGCCCAGCGGATTGAGGTGGCGTTTGTCGGCCTGGGCACCGAAGTGCACGGTGCCCGCTTCGATGAGGTCCATCGTCATTGGGATGGTCTCGCTGATGGACGCGCGTGGCAGATCGCCGTGCGACATGGCCTGCAGCAATTGCAGGCCGGTCATTTGGGACGGATGCATGGGAGGAGTCTGGCGGAGTTGAGATGAGGTGACTCGACACTCTACCGCGAGCCCGATTGCCCGGGCTGCAATGCGTTGCATTGGCCGACGCAACAACGCCCGCCTCTGCGCACGTCCCAATGCGGGTAGACCCTAGCGTTGCGCGCACGCCGACGCGAAAGGCTCCAGAAAGGTGCCCCCTTCTACGCTCGCCCAGCGATTGCATCGGGCGGTCTGACCCACTGCCGTTGCGCGTTTCCCGAAGCCGGCATCACGACCGGACACCATCACCCACAAAGGAAGGAGACTTCAATGTCCCGCATCAAGTTTGCCCTTGCGGCAACTGCAGCCGCCGCGGCCACGCTGGCCACCGGCGCCGCTCATGCCCAGTCGAACGTGACGCTCTACGGCCTGATCGACACCACCATCAGCACCGTCAACAACACCAACGCTTCAGGCGCGCGCACCACCGGCTTCCAGATTCCCTGGTTCTCGGGCAGCCGCTGGGGCCTGACCGGCAAGGAAGACCTGGGCGGCGGCACGTCGGCCATCTTCAAACTGGAATCGGAATACGAAACGCCGACCGGCAACATGGACACTCCGGGCGTGCTGTTCAATCGCGACGCTTGGGTGGGCCTGTCGAGCGAATCGCTGGGCAAGCTGACCTTCGGCCGCCAGAACGCGATTGCGCGCGACATCTCTGCCATCTACGGCGACCCGTACACCAGTGAGAAAGTCGGTCTGGAAGAAGGTGGCTACACCAACACCAACAACTTCAAGCAGCTGATTTTCTACGCAGGCAGCGCCACGGGCACGCGCATGAACAACGGCGTGGTGTGGAAGAAGATGTGGGGCGGCCGCTTCCTGACGGCACTGGGCTATCAGTTTGGCGAAGTGCCGGGCCAGTTCACGCAAGGCACCACCGAGTCGCTCGCACTGGGCTACAACGGCGACAACTTCCATCTGGCAGGCTTCGCGCAACAGGCCAAGGTGGGCGGCTTCATGGACCGTTCGTACTCGGTGGGCGGCAACGTGATTCTGGGCATGTTCCGTGTCAATGCGGGCTACTTCCACTACACCGGCGAGCAGCCGGCCGCGCTGGGCAACCGCAAGGATGACGCCTACACGCTGTCGCTGAAGATCGCTCCGCAAGGCGCGTTCGACTATGAAATCGGCTACCAGATCATGAAGGCCGACAACGCCGCCTTCAACGCAGATGGCAACACGCTCAATGCGTATGCCAGCGTGGTGGGTGCCACCGCAGCAGGCAGCGGTCGCAAGAACACGCTGTACGGCTCGGTGTTCTACCACGTGTCAAAGCGCACGGAGTTCTACGTGGCGGCGGACTACATGAAGCTCAAGGATCAGTACATCGTGGGCGGCACCAACGGCCACAACAGCCAGACGGAGTTTGGCGTCGGTATGCGCACGCGCTTCTAAGCGAGTGTTTGGTTTGAGCTAGCGGCGCTCGCGCACCTGATCGACAAACTTGTTGGTGTAGGTGCGCGAGAGGTCGATGTGCTTGTCGCGCGCGTTGGCATTGCTGGCGGCGAGGACGCGCAGGACGGTGGGTGGGCCGTCGTCCGGCATGCGTCCGTCGGTGCTGAAGGTGGGCAACGCGGCGGCAAGCGCTTTTGTGTACAGCTCGGGATGATCCCGCCGGAATTCAGGCGGCATGCGTCCGGCAATGTCTTCAGCACCGTGCGTGTGCATGTAACGCAGGGTGCGCACGAATGCGCGGGCCAGTTTGGCGGCGACGTCCGGATGCGCTTCCAGCCATTCGGTCTGCAAGTACAGACACGCGGCCGGATACGAACCGCCCAGCGCGGCACGCGTGCTCTCCAGCGTGCGCAAGTCGAGCAGCACGCGTGCTTCGCCGCTGTGCACGAGGCGCGAGACTGTCGGGTCGGTGGTCATGCCGGCATCGATGCGGCCGCTGCGCAGCGCGGTGACGAAGCTGCGTTCGGCGCCGACTGGCAGCATGGTGTAGTCGCCGGCCGACAGCCCCTGCTGCGTCATCAGGTAACGCGTGAGAAAGCTGGTGGATGCGCCCAGCCCCGTCACGCCCAGCGTGCGGCCGCGCAGGTCACGCATGGACTGCACCGTCGCCGGCAACCGTGTCGACACGACTTCCGCCTCGCCCGGCACCTGACTGAATACGACAATGGCGCGCACTTCCTTGCCCTTGGCCTGCAGGTCGATGGTGTGGTCATAAAAGCCGACTACGCCTTGCGCAAAGCCGGTGAGCAGTTCGCTTTCCGCATCGACGCCGGCGGGCTGCGAGAGCAGTTCCACGTCGAGCCCTTCGTCATGGAAATAGCCCAGGCGCTGCGCTAACGTAGCGGGCAGGTAGATCATCTTGGCGGTGCCGCTGACCATGAGCGTCAGGCGCGCCGGGTCTTGTGCAAGGGCATGCGAAGTTGCCACGGCCAGAAAGGCAGCGAGCCACGGCGTGACCCAGCCCCGGACGCCGCGTGCGCGGGCGGTCCTGCAGGTAAAAACACCCATTGAGTTGTCTCCGGCTCTTTTGTAGATATCAGTATCGCGCGGTCCGGATCTGGTGAGTGATGCCTCCGGCGCGCGTAGGCAGCCGCCACCATTCTAGGAAGCGGCAACCCACAAATCGCTTTCATTTTTCGGACGCGCTGTTTTCGCATGAAGCTGCTCCTGATCGAAGACAACGCCCCGCTGGCGCACTGGCTCTCTGAGGCCCTGCGCCGCGCCCATTTCACCGTGGATCACGCCACCGATGGCGAATCCGCCGACACGCTGTTGCTTACGCAACACTACGATGTGGTGCTGCTTGATCTGCAATTGCCCACCTTGTCGGGGCAAGGTGTATTGCAACGTTTGCGTGGCCGGCGCAACCCGGTGCCGGTGCTGATCCTCACGGCCAGCGGCGGGATCGACGACAAGGTTGCCTGCCTGGGTGCCGGCGCCGATGACTACCTCGTCAAGCCGTTCGAGATTCGCGAGCTGATTGCACGCATCCAGGTGCTGGTGCGGCGCAGCGCCCCCGATCAGTCCGTCGAACTGCAATGCGGCGACCTGACGTACCACACCGGCAGCCGCACCTTCAACCTGGCCGGTCAGCCACTGGTGCTGCCCGCGCGCGAGCACACCGTGCTGGAAATCCTGATGCTCAAGCTGGGGCGCACGGTGTCCAAACCGGCGCTGGTGAACGGCGTGTTCGGGATGGATGACGAAGCCAGCCCCGAGGCCATCGAGATCTACATCCACCGCCTGCGCAAGAAGCTGGAGCATTCCGCCGCCACCATCGTCACGCTGCGCGGCCTCGGTTACCTGCTGCGCGATGCCTCCGCCGCGCAGTCCTGATCAAGCACCAGCGCAGTCCGCCCCAACGCGGGCGCGCAGCCTGCGTGCGCGGCTGGTGTTGTGGCTGGCATTGCCGCTGGTCGTCTACGTGGCGGCCGATGGCTGGCTTGATCTGGCCGCCGCACGTCACAACGCCGATCTCGTGCACTTCCATGCGCTCGACACGGCCGCACAGATGATCAGCGGCCAGATTGAATGGGACGAAGGCCGCCTGCGTGTGTCGGTGCCGCCGGCTGCGCTGGCCGTATTTGCCGCGCCGGAAACACCGGTGCGCGATCAGGTGGCATACCAGGTCAGCACCGAGCACGGGCGCCTGCTGGCCGGACGGCTCGACTTTGGCACGCGCCCGGCGTTTGACGCGGCCGGCCTGGCCGACGCCGGCACCTACACCGATACCGTGGAAGGCCAGCCCGTGCATGTGGCCGCCGTGGTGCGCACCATGTACGACGCGGGCCGTACCGAGCGCGTCGTCACGCGCGTCGCGCAAACCATGAACGGTCGTGACGCGATGGTCCGCCAGTTGTGGTGGCCCGGCACCGTGCGCCAACTCGCGCTGGTGGGGCTGGCACTGGCAATGATCCTCATCGGCCTGACGCTTGAGCTGCGGCCGATCTTGCGATTGGCCGGCAATGTGTCGGCGCGCGCGCCTACCGATCTTGCACCGCTCGACCCCGATGGCTTGCAGCACGAGCTGCAGCCGATTGCGGGGGCGTTCAACCAATACCTGCAGCGCATTGCCGACAACGCGATCACGCAGAAGCGCTTCATTGCCGACGCTGCGCACCAGATGCGCACGCCGCTCGCGATTCTCGATACGCAGATGCAGGTGGCAGCGCAAACCAACGCAGATGCCGCGCTGCACGAAGTCCTGAAGGCCGCGCGAACCAGCACACGCAACCTGGCGGATCTCATCAACGACTTGCTGCTGCTGTCTCAGGCCGAAGCATCGGCCGCGACGAGCGAGGTGGTCGACCTCTCGCAAGTGGCGCGCACCGTGCTCGAAGACCTTGCGCTGCTGGCCGATGGCCGCCGGATCGATCTGGGCATCGAGCCTGCCGAGCTGCCCGTGTGGACGTCAGGCAATCGCACGCTGATCGCTGCCCTGCTGTTCAACCTGGTCGACAACGCCGTGCGTTACACGCAGGAAGGCGGCCACGTGACGGTGCAGGTGTCGGCGGACTACGGTTGGGCCATCCTGTCCGTGACCGACGACGGCCCCGGCATTCCGCCCGAGGCGTACACACGCGTGTTCGAGCGCTTCACGCGTCTGGAAGGCACGCAGACCCAGGGTAGCGGCCTGGGTCTGGCGATCGTGCGTCAGATCGTGGATCGCATGGGCGGCCAGATTGCGCTGGCGCCCGGGCCGGGTGGCGCCGGGCTGGCGGTGACGGTTTGGCTGCGGCGGACGAGTGGGCCCGCCGCCGCGTAAGTCACCGCCGCTGCCTTACTGCTTCGGCGTTTATTGCACCGACACAAACACTGGGTTCGAGTAGAACCACAGATCGTTGTAGTTGCGATCGTTGATGGCGTTGAAGCGCGCGGCGTTTTCCGTCACCACAGTCTTCTGATCCGGCAGCGGGTTGCCGTTGCTGGTTTCGCCCGACACGTTCATGCCGAGGTTGGTGCCGCGCAGGCGGAAGTACTGGTTCTTGGCCGCTGTGTAGGTGTACGTGATGCTGTTGTAGCCGTCGGCGTCGACCTTCCAGTCTGCCTTCGTGAACGTGGCGATGACTTTGGTGGAGTCGTTGGTGTCTTTCGCATAGGCTGGCGTGCCCGATGCAGCCTTGCCCGTCACGTCGCCCGCAATCAGATCAACGTGATCCACCACCGGACGCATGTTGACCTTGAAGCCGCTGCCCAGCGGGTACTCGTAGTTGTTATGGTCGGGGCTCTTGAAGCGGATGGTGATCGTCACCTTATCACCGGCCTTGGCCGTGAGCGTGCCGCCCATGTCGGTTGACGTGGTCGTGGTGCCCGCACTGAAGTCCAGCGCGTTGATGAGGTCGCCAAACACGGCGAACGATTTGCCCGAGCGCATGGCCGTCAGCAGTGTCTTCAGGTCGGTGCTGGTGCCCGGCAGCCAGATGTAGGTCTTGGCGTATTCGCCGGGGTAATAGCCGCTGCTGAACTGCTGCGTGGCGTCCACTTCAAAGTGGTGGTCGGAATCGGCAAAGTTCCAGACGCGGCGGCCCTCGCCGAGCAGCGCATCCCAGATGCCGCCGACTTGCGCGACCACGTAATCGACGCCGCCGTAGGTGCGGTTCTTCAGGTTGGCGTCGGTGTAGGCGCTGGTATAGCCGCCGCGGTCGGGTTCCATCTGGTTGCCGACCATGCCTTCGATGCCGAACATGATGTCGGGCGCGGTGTCGTTGAACTCGCGGAAGTCCGCCACCGTGTACTTGCCCGGGTTGCGCGACGGATGGTTGATCAGGCCGTAGCTCGAGTTCGGGTAATTCGTCTTGAGCCACTTGAAGGCATTGACCACATCGGCGTGCGTGGTGCCGGCGCGCGGGCCTTCCTGCTGCCACGCGGTCACATCGTTTGGGTCGAACAGCGACGCGGACTGCTGCGTGAAGAAGTATTCGAACTTGTTCAGGCCCTTGGCCGACGTCTGCAGCTTGTCGGAGCCATCAAAGATGCCGACGTTCAGGTGGTCGTGCGTGGGCATGTCCCACTCGGCAGCCGAGAAGATCAGCTTGCCGGCGTACTTGCCTGCCGCCTGCGCCTGCGCAATGGCGGGCATCTCGTACTTGGCGATCCCGGCGGACGCGGCAATGGAGCCGCCCGCAAGCGCGGCGCCCGTGGCATCGCGCGGCGACGGGCGCAGGTGGTTCGATACGGCCATCCAGTCCAAGCCGTTGAGGTCGAACGCGTGGTCGAGCACCGTGGACAGCGGCGTGACGGCATCGACGGACTCCGCCGTGTGCACGTGCAGGTCGCCCATCGTCCACATACCCTGCGGCTTGGCGGGCTGTGTCGGCGTGGTGGGCGTCGTCGGTGCCGGCGAGGTGCCTGCAGTGCTCGTGGGCGCGGGGTCGTCGCTGCCGCCGCACGCGTACAGGCCGAGGGTCATGCACGCCGGCACCGCAATCGCGAGCAGCGTTTTCTTGGTCGAAAGCATTGTGGTTTCCTGTCGATTCGATGAGGTCGGGCAAACGCTTCCGACCACCCATGCGTGTGGGCGGCTCATGCACAACTAAAACGTTTGCGCGGCCGAATCTTGGCGGGAAACCATGAAAATTTAGTGACGCAGCGGCATGAAAACAGGAAGCGGTGTGGCCCAAAACGAAGCGGTTGGGCACGCAAACAGCGCGCAAAGAAAACGGCCCCAAAAAGGGGCCGCGTGCATCGCGATTTGTCCCGGCGTCAGGGCAAGGCCTTGGCGGACGTAGCGAGGAATTATTTCACGGCGGGTTTTAACTGCTCCGCCATCTGTCGGACTTGCCCGCCGCTGCCTGCGCTATACCAAGCGCCCCGCCACAGCCCAGCGCGCCCCAACAGCCGACGCGGCAACACGGCGCGCGCCAATATGCTGTGTCGATCGGTTCATGAATCGTCCTCCTGCGCGGGTGCGCATCACATTTCGTGGCCGATGGCCTTGGAAACGGCCGCCGGCGTGTCGTACTCGTCGTCGGGCATATCGCGCAGCGTCCTGAGCGTGCTGTCGTCTGCGCCGTTGGCCTGCGCGGTCTTCACCAGCTCCTGCTTCTTCGCCGGGTAGGACGCGCCCTTCAGGGCCTTCTGAATGCCGATCGGCGAATGCGTTGCGTGTTCACGCCCGCTGCCGCCCTGTGTGCCGCGCTCGTGCGACTTGGCACCCGCACGTTCAGACGATTTGCCGGCGCTGCCGTGGCTGGCGTGTCCGCCACGCTCGTTGCCGGATGCGCTGCTGCGCTGGCTCTGGGACGTCGATTTCGAGTGCGATGCGTGCTTGCTCTTGTCGCGAGTTGGTTTCATGACACCTCCGCTGGTCGGTTGATTAGGCCCTCACCGGAAATGGCGCGGCCAACAACCGTCTTGCAGCAGCGAACATGCCTGCGGTGCGGCGGTACGGGACGAAGGGGTGCGAGCAACGGTCGAGTTACGTCGGCTCGACATCGTTCTTCAGTGCCCGCTGTTCCTTCTCGATCTGCTTGATGCTCTTGGCCGGCGTGGGCAACTTCTCAGGCATGGTGCCGCCAATCTCTGCAATGGTCTGGCGTACCTTGGCGCCAACCTCGCGGTGCGTCTCGTTGGCGTGGCGCTTGCCGCGCACGTTGTCGCGGCGCAGCTTGTCTTCCGTTTGGGTCGCGCGGAACAGGTTGGCGGCCAATTCTGTGCTGCCCATGTGGTCCAGAATCTTCTGGCTCTTCTTGAGGCGCTTCGTTGCGTGGATGTCCCTGGCGCCCAAGCCACCGTAGAGCCCCTTATAGCCATGGTCCTGGAAGATGGCGTAGTCCAGAGTGGATTCCACGCCGGCCTTCCTGGCAGCGCTCGTCAGTGCCTTGTTGTGTTCGGCAATCTCGCCGCGCAGCATGAGGCGGCGCGCATCTTCGGTGGGCTGACCAAGGCAGGCTTCGTCCGCCAACTCTTGGCGGCGTGTCTGCACAGCACAGTACGTTTGCCCGTTGGCGATGACCGGCTTGGACGGGTCGCCGTTCTGGACTATGAGGTAGCAGGCGTAGCGGCTGAGCCGGTAGTCGGCCACCCGACGTTCTGCGCCGGAGCCGAGTTCGACCAATTTAACGGTCTCGTAAAAATGGTCCGCGGGTAGTCCAACAGCGGTGCCAGCTCGCGTGCGAACCAGAATTCAGACCCGTCGTCGTCCAGCAGCTTGATCCCTTCGAACGTTTGGTGATGGTTGTGGGCAGGTACGCCAGCCATGTTGCTCCCAGATACTGAAAGTTTGCGGAGCAAACAATCTAGGTGCCGGCAGGAAAAGGCGCTGTCAAACGTTGTCAATTGCTCCGGATGTGGGGCGCGTCACGGCAGCTAGGACAGGTGCTTAAGCTTCAACGCCTTTGCGTCTGGCTGCACGCGGCATTGGAAGTGGCGCCTCTCCCAACGCCCGGCTGACCGCGTTCGGCTTGTCGACCAGATCCTCCAGCGTGTAGCCATTGAGGACCTCAAAGTACGCCCGCAACGCCGCGTGCAGCACGCCCCGCAAGCCGCACACGCGCGTGATGACGCAGTGGTTGTCGTCGCCATGGAAGCACTCGACCATGCGGAAGTCGGGCTCGGTGGCGCGCACTACATCGCCAAGGTTGATTTCGGCCGCTGGGCGGCCGAGCGTGATGCCGCCCGCGCGCCCGCGCACGGTGTGCAGGAAGCCGTCCTGCCCGAGCTGCTGGACGATCTTGATGAGGTGGTTCTTGGGAATGTCGAAGGCATCCGCAATGCGCTGGATCGTGACGAGTTCGTCCGGGTGCACGGCCACGTAGATCAGCGTGCGCAGGGCGTAGTCGGTGTAGTCGGTCAGTCGCATGGCGGGCGTGCGGGTTTGCCGCAGATAAAAACATTCATGAGAGGCACATCTTATCGGGAAGTTGCCTCCAAGATGCGCCGGTTTGCCGCAGGTCAATTTGTTGCATCACAAATATATGTTTAATAGAATCCAATGCAAGCGGTTGCCTGAGCACCAGGCCATCCAGAACAAAGCGTGACGGCGCCCCCCGTCTTATTTGTTGCATATTTCACGCATATTTGGAGTCCAGCATGCTGTCCGACAAGTCCAAGCCCTATATCGATGCCAGCGTTCCGGTGCTGCGCGAGCACGGCTTGACCATCACCCAGACCTTCTATCGCAACATGTTCGCCAGCCACCCCGAGCTGACCAACGTGTTCAACATGGGCAACCAGGCCAATGGGTCGCAGCAGCAGTCGCTGGCGTCGGCAGTGTTTGCGTACGCCGCCAACCATGGCAACAACGCGGCGCTGGCGCCCGTGGTCAACCGCATCGTGCACAAGCATGCCGCTGTGGGCATCAAGCCGAGCCACTACCCCATCGTCGCGCGCCACCTGCTGGGTGCGATTGCCGAAGTGCTGGGCGATGCCGCCACGCCCGACCTGCTTGCCGCCTGGGACGAGGCCTATTGGCTGCTCGCGGCCGAGCTGATTGCGGCTGAAGCACGCCTGTACCAGCACACCGGCAGCGGCCCCGACCATCGTCAGCCGGTGCGCATTGTCGAGCGCCGTCAGCAGGCCGAAGACGTGGTCTCGCTCACGCTCGAAGCCGTGGGTGATGCACCGCTGGCCGATTTCCTGCCGGGTCAATACATCTCGGTGCAAGTGGAGCTGGCGCCGGGCGCGCTGCAGCAGCGCCAGTACAGCCTGTCGGATGCGCCGAATGGCCGCACGTGGCGTATTTCGGTCAAGCGCGATGCGGGTGATGCCGATCGCCCGGCGGGCACCGTGTCGAGCTGGCTGCACGCCAATGCGCGCGAGGGCGATGTCCTGCTGGTCAGCCAACCCTACGGCGACTTCGTGCCGCAACTGGCAACCGACAACCCGATCGTGCTGATGTCGGCCGGTGTTGGCATCACACCCATGATCTCGGCGCTCAACACGCTCGCGCAGCAGAACAGCGCACGCAAGATCGTCTTCAGCCACGCCGGTCGTGCGGCCTCGCATGTCGCCCACGCCGATGATCTGGAGCGTGCCGCACAAGCGCTGCCGGCGTTTGAAGCGCACGTGTTCCTGGAGTCCGGCGAAGACGCGGAGTTCGCACAGCGCCCGGCCCAGCCCGGCCGCATGAAGGTCGACACGTTCGTGCGCGACAACGGCACGGAAGCGGACTTCTATCTCTGCGGCCCGCTGCCGTTCATGCAGGCGCAGCGCGCGGCGCTGCTCGCCAGCGGCGTGCCGTCGGAGCGCATCCACCGCGAAGTGTTCGGCCCCGATCTGCTGGACGACATCCTCTGACCTGAACCACGGAAATCACCATGCCCCGCCAAGCCCCGTTGCTCACCATCGGCAAGCCCGACCCGGCAAGCCGCGTGCCTTACACGGGGCGAGCGGTCTTCGCGCTCGGCTTCCGGCCGTTCTACCTGCTCGCAGCCGCGTTTGCCGCGCTGGGCATGGCGTTGTGGGCAGCGTTGCTGCTGGGGGTGCTGCCGTCGTCGCAGGGCCCGGCCACCATGGCGCCGCTGTTCTGGCATGCCCACGAGATGGTGTTCGGCTTTGCGGCAGCGGTGGTGGTGGGTTTCCTCTTCACCGCGGGCAAGAACTGGACGGGCCTGCAGACGCCACAAGGCGCGCAACTCGCTGCGCTGGCTGCGCTGTGGCTGGCGGCGCGTGTGCTGATGTGGACGGGCCCCGTGCCGCTGGCCGTGGCAGCGGATGTGGCGTTCCTGCCGGCGTGCGGCGTGGCGTTCCTGCGTGTCTTGCGGCGCGCAAAAAGCGCACGCAACTACGGCTTGGCGATCGCGTTGCTGGTGCTCGGTGCCATCAACGCCGCGTTCCATGCGGCGCTGGCACTGGAGGCGCCGTTGGCCGCATTGCGCTGCCTCGATGCGGCCGCCGGGCTGGTTTGCCTGTTCGTCACGGTCATTGGCGGGCGCGTCATCCCGATGTTCACGTCCAACGCCGTTCCTGGTGCACACGTGCGCCGCGTGGTGTGGGCCGAGCGCGCCATCGTACCGGCGACGGCGCTGGCCGTTGTCATGCTGGCGACGCCGCTTCAAGGCATTGTTCCGGCCATCGTGTTTGCGGCGGCGGCAGTCGTGCAGGCCGTCCGCTGGGCCGGCTGGGACACGCGCCGCACGCTGCGCACGCCCATCGTCTCCATCTTGCATGTGGCGTATGCCTTTCTGCCCATCGGCTTTGCCATGTTGGCCGCCGCAGCGCTCGGTTGGGGCGATCGTTCCACCGCGCTGCATGCGCTCACGGCGGGGGCAATCGGAGGTGCCATCATCGCCATGATCACGCGCACCGCGCTGGGCCACACCGGCCGGATGCTGCGCACGGGCCGGGCAGAGAATTTCGCCTACGCAGCCGTCGCGCTGGCTGCAGTCGTGCGCGTGGCGGGGCCCGCCTTCTTGCCGCGCGAAGTGTGGATCGGCGGGGCGAGTGTGCTGTGGGTGGCGGCGTTCGTGGCGTACCTGTGGCGCTACACGCCGTGGCTGATGGCGCCGCGCGCTGACGGCCGGGAAGGCTGAGCTTCACCCCTGCCCTTCCCGCCTCCGGCGGCTTCCGTAGAATGGCGCAGCCCCTTAGCACACTGCGCCCACGATGGATGTCCATTTGACGATCCATGGCCGGCACGACCTTGCCGGCCAGCTCTATCGACAACTCCGCACTGCCATCCTCGATGGCCGGCTCGTGCCGGGTGAGCGTCTGCCCTCCACGCGCGACCTTGCGCTGCAGATTGGTGTGTCGCGCAAGACTACGCTCGACGTATTCGAACGCCTCATCGCCGAGGGCTATCTGCAGCCGCGCGCCGGCTCTGGCACCTTCGTGGCCGAAGCCACCGAAGGGTTGCGCACCCGCACGCCGGCCGCTTCGCCTGCGGCGCAACTTGCGTCGCCCACGCCGGCCGTACGCACCTTCGACACGCCCTGGAACAACATGCCTGCGGTGCTGCCCCTCCCGCGCGCGAACCTCGTCTACGACTTTGTGGGCGGCGTGACGGAGAAGCGCCTGTTCCCGTTCGACGTGTGGCGGCGTTGTGTTGCGCATGCGCTGCGCCAGCAGGCCCGCGGGCGCGGCGGCTATCACGACCCGGCGGGCGACCAGGCGCTGCGCCTGGCCATCTCGCGCTATCTCGCATTCAGTCGCGCGGTGGTGTGTGCGTGGGGCGATATTGTCGTCACGCAGGGCGCGCAGCAGGCCATCGACCTGATCGCTCGCGTGCTCGTGCGCCCCGGCGATACGGTGGCGATCGAAGACCCCGGTTACCCGCCCGCACGCATTGCGCTGCAGGCGCTGGGTGCCAAGGTCGTGCCGGTGCCGGTAGACGCTGAAGGCCTGGTCGTCGATGCGCTGCCGAAGCACGCGAAGCTCGTCTACGTAACGCCGTCGCACCAGTTTCCGTTGGGCATGCCGATGAGCTTGGCGCGCCGAGCGCAACTGCTCGATTGGGCGCAGCGCCATGACGCGCTGGTCATCGAAGACGATTACGACAGTGAATTCCGCTTCGACGGCCGCCCCATGGAATCGCTCAAGAGTCTGGACGCCGCCGGTTGCGTGGCTTACGTGGGCACGTTCTCCAAAACGATCTTTCCGGAGCTGCGCATCGGCTACGTGGTGCCACCCGCTTCGTTGGTGGCGCCGCTGCGGCACGCCAAGCAGGTGGCCGACTGGCACAGTGAATCGCTCATGCAGGCGGCGCTGGCCAAGTTCATGCTCGACGGCGATTTCGGCAAGTACCTGCGCCGCATGCACAAGGAGTACGCGGCACGCCGCAATGCGCTGCTGCAGCATCTGCGTGGCCCGCTGGCGCCGTGGCTGGCGCCCGTGCCGTCTGCGGCGGGCATTCACATGGCAGCGCAGTTGCAAACGCCGTTGGCGGAAGCCGAGCTGGTCAAGTTGGCGGAGAGCGTGGGCGTCGGGCTATACGGCACAGCCAGGATGCATGTGGCGCGGCCGCCGCAGCCCGGGTTGCTGATCGGCTACGGCCATGTGAACGTTGCGGAGATCGACGCGGGCCTCGGCAAGCTGGCGGAAGTGTTGGCTACAGTGGCTACCTGATATTCGCTGGGATTGGCAATTTCAAGGTGCCACTGCGGCGCCTAGACTGGCTCCAGTTCTCAAGCACAGGAGCCATCTCATGAAACCCCGCCTCGACTTCTATCAAAGCAATCCCGCCGCTATCCAGGCGGTCATGGGCCTCGAAAAAGCGCTGACCAAAAGCACGCTGGAAAAACCGCTGACTGAACTCGTGCGTCTGCGCGCCTCGCAAATCAACGGCTGCGCCTATTGCGTCGACCTGCACACCGCCGATGCCCGCAAGGGCGGTGAAGACAACCGCCGCCTGGCTACCGTGTCCGTCTGGCATGAAACGCCGTTCTTTACCGACCGCGAGCGCGCCGCGCTGGCGTGGACGGAAGCCGTCACCCTCGTCGCACAAACGCGCGTGCCGGATGACGTCTGGCAGTCCGTGCGGGCGCAGTTCTCCGATGCCGAGCTGGTCGATCTCACGCTGCTGGTCAGCACCATCAACACGTGGAACCGCCTGGCCATCAGCTTTCGCAAGCTGCCCGCCTGAGCGCCGCATATACTGCCTCGCACGGCGCGCGCCGCCCACGGAGGCCACATGCTGCACAACGTCCGCACCCTAAGCGTGAATGTCGAGCGTCACTTCGATGATGTGGCCATGTTCCTGGCCGAGCCGCTGAACTTCCCGATCTGGGCGACAGGCCTGTCGGAAGGGCTTGCGCCCGGCACACAGGGTTCGGGCGCGGCACCCGACGAGTGGATTGCCAAGGCCGCACCCAACAGCGACGAAGGCAGCGTGTTCATCCGCTTCAGCCCGCCCAATGAATTTGGCATTGCCGACCACTGGGTCCGCCTGCCGGACGGATCGATCGTCTACGTGCCGCTGCGCGTGGTGCGCAACGGCGCGGGCACTACCGTCTCGCTCACGCTGTTTCAGCAACCGAACATGGACGACGCACAATTCAACGCCGATGCCGAATGGGTGCAGCGTGACCTGGTGAAGCTGAAGATGGTACTGGAAGCCGAATAGCCCCTCAGGCCTTTTCGGCTCGCGGCGCTTGCGGCGCCGTTTGCGGACCGGACGCTCCGGCGGATGCCGGAGAGGCACCCAGCGACGGGTCGCCGTGTGTATCGGATCCCTTCACCTGGCTCACCCAGAACACGCAGAACAACCCCGCCGCCACGGCCAGCCAGCCGTTGAGGCCATAGCCTTCGATGCGTCCACCCGCGCCACTGGACAGCAGAAGCCCGCCCAGCCACGCACCTACGCCGGTACCCACCGACATCACAGCGCTGTTGGCCGACAGAAACGCACCGCGCACCTGCGGGGCGGGCACCGTCGTCATCAGCGCTTGCATCGGCACCATACGGCTGGAGAGGATCACCATGAAGAACGGGAAGAACAGCAGCATGCCGATGAAGGGCCAGTCGGGCAGATGCGTCATCACCAGCACCGGGATGAACGCCAGCAGTGCGGCGCCCACGAACACGCGGCGGCGGCCGTAACGGTCGGCCAGCTTGCCCACGGCGCGCGAGCTGAAGAACGACGCCGCGCCGCCGGCCACATACAGCCATGACAGGTTTTCTGGCGACACCCCGTGGTTGGCCACCAGCACCGGCGAGATGAACGGAATCACCATCATGTGCGAGCCCATCATCACGAAAGTCAGCACAAAGGCGCGCAGGTGGCGCGGGTTGGTGAGCAATTGCCACAGGCCGGAAAGGATCTCGCCCAGCGTCTGGCTGCGCTTGCCTGCCAGATGTTCGGCCAGCGGCGGAATGGTCTGCCGTGCGCCCAGCCAGATCAGCACCGTGAGCGCTGTCAGCAGGAAGAACGGCGCCGACCAGCCGAAGTGCGCGCCAATGGCAATGCCCACGGGCACGCCCGCCATGGCCGCCAGCGCAAACGACGACATCACCACACCAGTGGCGGCGCCGCGCCGTGCGGGTGGCACCACGTCTGACAGCACGGCCATGATGATCGACCCGAGCACGCCGCCGGTGACGCCCGCAAAGGCGCGGGCAAACAGCAGCATGCCGTAGCTGCCCGACAGCGCACAGGCCAGGTTGGCCAGCGTGAAGAGGCCGTAGACGGTCAGCAGCAGGCGGCGCCGGTCAAAGCGGTCGACATAGGTGGCGGCCAGCAGGCCGGAAGCACCCGAGCACAGCGAATACACCGACACCGCCGTGGCGAACGCCGCCGGACCGATGCCAAACGTATGCATGATCTGCGGACCAAGCGGCATCATCACCATGAAGTCCATGATGACGGTGAACTGCGTGAGCGCGAGCAGCCAGAGCAACCGGCGCTCGCGCGAAGAATCAAGTAAGGGCATGAGGGCGAGCGAAGAAAGGGAGGAGGCGGCGCGCGCAGGCTGGAGCCGGAATCGGCCGGCAGGCACGCCGCGTTGTGTCATAAAACATATCTTACGATAGTTGTCGCGACACAAGAAGTCAAACTTTATTCAAGCGGGATTCTGCGCCTCGTCACGATTTCGAGGCGTGCAATGCGCTATTTCGCCCGGAGCATCCAAAGCACGTCGAGCACGTGCTGTGTCGATCGCTCTACATGACCGGCCCGGTGGGCGATACCAAGCTCTCGCCACAAGGCCGGCCGCAGCGGGCGCATGGTGATGCGCGTATCCGATGGCGCGTCCGATGCCTCATGCGGCAGCAGCGTTGCACCATAACCGGCCGCGACCAGGCTCTTGATGGCGTCGTTGTAGTTGAGCTGGATGCGCGGCGCGGGGTGATGGCCGCCCGCCGCGAACCATTCGGTCGTCTGGCGCGAGAGTCGTGTGGTGGCGTCGTTCAGAATCAGCGATTGTGCAGACAGCCACGCGGGCGTGATGCGCGCCGGGCTCGTCCAGTGCGCCGGCAGGAACGCCATGACGGGGTCGCGCCGCCACGGTTTGATGGCGAGGCCGGCCACCTGCGATTGCGGCAGCGCCACCAGGCCAATATCCAAGGCCCCATCGGCGAGCCCCACCAGCGTTTCCTGCGAGGTGAGCACCGCCACCTGCACGTCGATGGCGGGGTGGTCTTGCCGCAGCACGTCCAACGCCTGTGGCAGCAGATGTGCGATCGCCCCGGTGGAAGCGCCCAGCCGCACGCGCCCGCTCAGGCCCTGCACTTGCCGTTGGATATCGTCCAGCGCCTGTTCGGCATCGGCGAGCAGCTTGCGGGCGCGGTCCACCATCACCTCGCCAATGGCGGTGGGCTGCACCTGCCCGCGCTTGCGTGAGAGAAGTTGCGCGCCCACGCGGTCTTCCAGCTCGGCGATGTGCAGGCTGACCGTGGGCGCCGCGAGATGCAGGGCCCGAGCTGCGTCGGCAAACGAGCCGCGGCCGGCCACTTCCACGAGGGTGCGCAGGCGGTCCAGACTGATTTCTCGCATGATTCAGAAAAGCTGAATGTGATGGTTGGGAAATTCAACTTTTCATATTCTAGGTGCCGCTCGAAGATGGGGGTTCGCATTTGCCACTACTCTCTTTCCACTGGAGCGCCCCGTCATGTCCACTCCCCTCGTCTTCATTGATGGCGACCAAGGCACCACCGGCCTGCAGATTCACGAGCGGCTGCGCGGCCGTGTGGAGCGGCAGGACCTGAAACTGCTGACGCTACCCGCCGCCGCGCGCAAAGATGCGCAACGCCGCGCCGAGGCCATCAACGCCTGCGATATCGCCATCCTGTGCCTGCCCGATGCGGCTGCGCGCGAGGCGGTGGCGGCCATCGTCAACCCGGGCGTGCGTGTGATCGACGCCAGCTCCGCGCATCGCACCACGCCGGGCTGGGTGTATGGCTTTCCGGAGATGAACGAAGCGCAAGCCGATCGCGTTGCCGCAGCGTCGCGCGTGACCAACCCGGGCTGCTACCCGACCGGCGCGATTGGGCTGCTGCGCCCGCTCGTGCAGGCGGGCCTCGTGCCGGCGGATTACCCGATCAGCATTCATGCCGTGTCCGGCTATTCGGGGGGTGGCCGCGCCGCGGTGGAAACCTACGAAGGGCCGGAAGCAGCGCATGCATCGCCGTTCCAGGTGTATGGGCTGGGCCTGGCACACAAGCACACGCCGGAGATCCAGTTGCATGCGGGGCTCACGCAGCGGCCAATGTTCGTCCCGGCCTACGGCGCATATCGCCAGGGCATCGTGTTGACGGTGCCGCTGGAACTGCGCCTGCTCAATGCCGGCGTTGATGCGGCCGCGCTGCACGCGTGTCTGGCCGATCACTACGCTGGCGCGCGGCATGTGGCGGTGATGCCGCTGCAGGTGTCTTCGGCCTTGCCGCATCTGGATCCCCAGGCGCTCAACGGCACCAACGACATGCGTCTGGGTGTGTTCGCCAATGGCCACGGTCAGGTCTTGCTCACGGCGGTGTTCGACAACCTCGGCAAAGGCGCCTCAGGCGCGGCGGTCCAGAACTTGGACCTGATGCTGGCGCGCTGATCTGCGCACCGCAGGGGCCAGTGGGTAGTGGCAAATCGAATGGAAGTCATCGCAACATTTAATTGGTCGATTGTGAGTGACTTCGCTATCGTCAACGCCGCCCGTGTACGAACCGCCCGATGCTGTTTGCGCCCGGGGCCGGACCAACCCATTGCCTGAATGCAATATGTCTAAGACCACGTATTACGCGCCGCATGGCGGCCATCCGCCGCAGACGGATCTGCTGACCGATCGCGCGATGTTCACCGAGGCGTACGCGGTGATCCCCAAAGGGGTGATGCGCGACATCGTCACGAGCTGGCTGCCGTTCTGGACCAACACGCGCCTGTGGGTGATCGCCCGCCCGCTCTCGGGCTTTGCCGAGACCTTCTCGCAGTACATCGTCGAAGTGAACCCGGGCGGCGGCAGCGACAAGCCCGAGCAGGACAAGAACGCCGAAGCCGTGCTGTTCGTTGTTGAAGGCCAAGCCGAGCTGACGCTGCAGGGCAAGAAGCACACGCTCACGCCGGGCGGGTACGCGTTCATTCCCCCGGGCGCCGACTGGACGCTGCACAACCTCAGCGATGCCGCGGTGCGCTTCCACTGGATCCGCAAGCACTACCAGGTCGTGGATGGCATTCCCTTGCCGGAAGCCTTCGTCACCAACGAACAGGACATCGAGCCGACCCCGATGCCGGGCACCAACGGTGCCTGGGTGACGACGCGCTTTGTCGACATGAGCGACATGCGCCACGACATGCACGTGAACATCGTGACGTTCGAGCCGGGCGGCGTGATTCCGTTTGCCGAAACGCACGTGATGGAACATGGCCTGTATGTGCTCGAAGGCAAGGCTGTCTATCGCCTGAACCAGGACTGGGTCGAGGTCGAAGCCGGCGACTTCATGTGGCTGCGCGCGTTCTGCCCGCAGGCCTGCTATTCGGGTGGGCCGGGCCGCTTCCGTTACCTGCTGTACAAGGATGTGAACCGTCACATGAACCTGACGCTGAACCCGTCGCGCTAAGCGCCGCAGAGGTCAAACAAAAAGCCACCGACTTCGGTGGCTTTTTTCATGGCGAGCGTTTCTGTTTCGGGAATTTCGCTTACTTGCGCGTGGCCACGATGAACAGGCGCGGAAATGGCAGCAGCACCGTGCCGTCGTCGAGGGCCGGATAGGCCTGGGCGATTGCGTCTCGATAGCGCGCGAGGAACGCAGGGCGTTCGTCTTCGCTCAACGCTGCCAGGAACGGGCGCAACGCGCTGCCCTTGAACCATTCGACCACCGCATCCGCCCCGCCTTGCAGCGGGTGCATGTACGTGGTGCGCCATACGTCGACGCGCGAGCACAGAGGCGAGAGCAGCGCGTAATAGCGGCGCGCATCGAAGCGCTCCGTGCGCTCGACACCCTTGAGCTTGCCGGCCCACGGCCCCGTAGCTGCCACTTCGCGCATCAGGCGGTGCGCCGGTTCATCGAGGTTGTCCGGCATCTGCACGGCCAGGTGGCCACCGGCCGCAAGTTTGCCGATGAGCTTCGGAAACAGCATTTCATGCGACGGCAGCCATTGCAGCACCGCATTGGCGAGGATCAGGTCGTACGCGCCGGGCTCATCCCACGCAGCAATGTCGGCGACATCGAAGCGCACGTCGGGCAGGCGCTTGCGTGCGGCTTGGATCATGTCGGGCGAGGCGTCGGTGCCGCGAATGGCTGCGGCGGGCGCACGCGCCATCAGCGCTTCCGTCGAATTGCCCGGACCGCAGCCGATGTCGATGGCGACATGGATGGGCGTAGGCGGCACTGCGGCCAGCAGGTCCCGGACGGGTCGCGTGCGCTCGTCCTCAAATTGCACGTACTGTTTCGCGTACCAATCGTGTGGGGTCGTCACGATGCGCTCCTTCGTTTGCCGATGCGCGAAGTGTCCGGTTTCCTGCTCGATCAGTAAAATGAATTCAATTTCCGGATTGATTCACTACGCTGATGAAAATCGATACGCTGGGCGTGCAGGCATTTGTGGCGATTGCGGAGTGCGGCAGCTTCACGCAAGCTGCTGACACGCTGCACGTGACGCAGACTGCGATCACGCAGCGCCTGCGCAAGTTGGAGGCGTTCCTGGGCGTCGCGCTGGTGGAGCGCACCACGCGCCGGACCGAGCTGACGGAAATCGGTGAACGCTTCCTGCCGCAGGCGCGGCGTCTGCTCAACGAGCTGTCCGATGCGCTCACGGAGATTCGCGAGACCGGCCTGAGCCAGCGCGGCGACATCACGATCGCGTGCGTGCCGACGGTGGGTGTGCAATATCTGCCGCGCATCTTGCGCGCGTTCTCCGAGCACCGCCCGCACGATCGCGTGAAGATTCTCGACCATGCATCGGCGTCTGTGCTGCAAGCGGTGCTGCGGCGTGAGGCCGAGTTCGGCATCAGCATTGCGGGCGACCAGCATCCGGAGTTGGTGAGCGTGCCGCTGACGAGCGATCCGTATGTCCTTGTCTGCCGCGACGATCATCCGTTGGCCAAGCGCCGCCGCATCCGATGGCAAGCCTTGCAGCCCCACCCGCTCATCTTTGCCGGCGAGGTCAGCGGCAACCGCAGCCTGCTCGACGGCGCGCTCAAGGCGAGTGGCGTGATGCTGCATTCGTTCTACGAAGTGCAGCGCAGTTCAACAGCACTCGGCTTGGTGGCGGAAGGGTTGGGCGCGGCGGTGGTGCCGCGGCTCGCCATTCAGAAGAATGCGTATCCAATGATCCGCACGGTGGAACTGGTCGAGCCGGAAGTGTCGCGCACGCTGGTGCTCGTCACGCGCAAGGCGGCGCAGTTGTCGCCAGCGGCACGTGCGCTATATGACCGGATCGTCGAGGGGGCAACGCCGTCGACGTGATGCCGGCGCAGAGGGGGCCGTGTCTCTTAGCGGCCCCTCTCATGCCATACGCAGCCGATCATGCGCTTGCGCCGTCCGTGCCGCCGGGGTAGCTCGTATCGCCGCGCCATGCGAGCGCATCATGTGCGCTGGCTTGCCGATCCGCGCCTTGCGCATACGGATCGAAGCGATCGTACTTCCACGACAGATAGCCGTAGGTATCAGCCTGACGGTCTGCACCTTGCGTGAACGGGTCCGTCTTGTCGACGGCGCCTTGCGTGTACGGATCGTACTTGGCCTGCGCGGCCGAAGCCGGTTGCGCGATGAACAGTGCGGCAGAAGCGGAAAGCGTGGCAAGCAAGGCCAGGGTAATGCGGCGGGTATGCATGGTGAACTCCTCGAGCGGTGAACGTGCCGCCGGAGGCGGCATCCCATCGGATCGCTGGCGGAGCGTGGCCGCCCGGATCCCACAGGTTGGTCGCGGTGCGCATGCAAACCTGACACTGCATCGACGAAAAACATGCCGCACCAACCTGTACCTGCAGATACGCAGGCCGCGCGGCAGTGGATGCAGCCTTGCAGAAAAAAACGTGGACGTTGCTACGGCAGTTGCATCAGCCCGTGCATGCCCTGCCAGCCCACGTACAGCCCCACTAGGGCAATCAGCGCGCCCGAGAGGTACGGCGCCTTGCGCGCAAACTCACCAAAGCCACCCCAGCGGCGGGAGACGTGTTTCACGCTCAGCGCCGCCAGCGCGCCAGACGCCACCAGCGTGAGCGCCAGCCCAATGCTGAAGCACAGCACCAGCGCTGCGCCCAAGGTGATCTTCTTGAGTTGCAGGCACAACAGCAGCACGGTGATCGACGCCGGGCACGGAATCAGCCCGCCGGTGAGCCCGAACACGATGATCTGGCCCGTGGTCACTTCACGGTTGGCAAAGCGGTGGCGGATGTCGTTGGCGTGCGCGCGTTCGTGGGCGTCCTGGTATTCGGCAGAGGACACATCGAGCCCGCCATGGTCGTGGTCGTGCTCGGTGAACGTGACGTCATAGTCATGCCGATGGTGTTCGTGCCCAAGCGACAGGCGCGCCACAAAGGCGTGCGGCTCGGGAATGGATTGCTCCGATTCCAGAAAGCCATCGCGCTGGACGAAGCGGAAGGTTTGCAGGCTGCCGTCGGGCCGCTCGGTCACAACCTGCACCTGCTCGGCCGACCAAGCGGTGCCGCGCGTGCCCTCGCGCGTCAGCCGGAAGCGCGGCGGAACGCCGTCTTCAAAGATCGCCAACTTCACGACGCCATGGCCGGTGTCGATGCGCTGAACCTCGTCATGGCCGTGATCGTGATCATGGTGATGATGGTCGTGGTCGTGGTCGTGCGCCGCGTGGGTACTGCGCCAGGTGCGCCACATCATCCACGCTGCCACGGCCACGATCAGCACGGCAGACACCACCTGAAAATACGGTTCGGTGGTTTCGGCGTTCCAGTTGCGGCCGAAGTACAGGCCTGCCATGGCTACTGCCCACACCACCGCCGTGTGCGACACCGTGGCCGACAGCCCCAGCAACACCGCCTGCGTGAGCGTGCCGCGGATCGCAACAATGAACGCCGCCATCATCGTCTTGGAATGCCCAGGCTCCAGGCCATGAAGCGCACCCAGCAGGATCGCACTGGGAACGAACAGCCAGGCGTTGCCTTGCTGTAGCAGGGTGGTGAAGGCGGTCATGGATGGCAGTCAATAAATTCGGGTAGGCGAAATATACTCCCCCCTAGTATAGTGATGCTACCCTCCCGCATCATTTACACCACCTCGATACCTGATCCATGGCCCATACCATCCGCGATAAAGCCAAGCTGCTGGCGCGCGTGCGGCGTATCCAGGGGCAAGCCGCAGCGTTGGAAAAACAACTCGCTGAAGAGGGCGATTGCACGGCCATCCTGCAGCAGATTGCGGCCATTCGCGGCGCGGTCAACGGGCTGATGGCGGCGGTCATCGAGGGCCACCTGACGGATCACGTCGTGAAGGAACCCGCCGAGGCGCAGCGCCAGGAAGATCTCGACACGGTGATGCAAGTGATCAAGTCGTACCTGAAGTAGCGCCAACCTTGCGCTATGCGCGCGACCCCGATAGGCTGCTCCAACGCCATCGGCCAATTCTGATTCTTCGATTCTCCGAATCTTCGTCTTCATGTCCCGACTTCACGCCACCCTCCTCGCCGCCGGCCCTCGCGCCCGCGTGGATGACGTGTGCGTGCGGCCCGGCCCCTTCCCTCCTCCTGTCGTCTGTTCGGGCTACGACGTCGGCGCGCCGCCGCCGCCACATCTGCCCGCACTCGGCTGACGTCCAGCCGCTTCGTTTCCGGTTGACCTGAACCAGGCTCGGGCACACGCCCGAGGCAGGCGCTCGCCTGCGCGCCGGAACCCGACATCCTTTTTCGACAGGTGAGTGGTATGCGTTCCATGCAAGCCGCGCTGGCAGGGTCCGGCGCGACGGTTCTATTCGTGCTGCTGTGGAGCAGCGGCGCAATCTTTGCGGAGATCGGGGTGCAGCATGTCCCGGCGTTCGCGTTTCTGGTCGGGCGCTTTGCGCTCGCGTCTTTGGTGCTGGCGGGGCTCGGGTTCCGGCGGGGGCAATGGTGGCCGGCGCGGGGGTCACGCCTGAAGGTGGCCGCCACCGGTGCGTTGCTCACCGGCGGCTACTCGATCTGCTACCTGCTCGCGCTGGACCGCGGCCTCACGCCCGGGCTGCTGGCAACGGTGCTCGGCGTGCAGCCGCTGCTCACGCTGCTGGTGACCGAGCGCACGTGGTCTGCGCGGCGGATGGCCGGGCTCGTGCTGGCACTGGGCGGCCTATCGCTCGTGGTGGGCGGAGCCGATGCGCACCAGGTGCCGATGGTCGGTCTCGGCTATGCGCTGGCCGCCCTCCTTGGCATGACGGTGGGCGCCATCTGCCAGAAGCGGCTGAACCAGTTGCCCATCGATACGCTGCCGCTGCAGAACGCGGTGAGCCTCGTTCTGTGTGCGGGGTTTGCATTGGCGCTGCCCGCGCAAACACCGACTTTCACGCTCAGCCTGCCCGGCATCGCCGCCTTGCTGTGGATGGGCGTGGTGATGTCGGTGGGGGCGCAGTTGCTCTTCTACCGGCTCATGCAGCGCGGCAACCTCGTCAACGTGACGAGCCTGTTCTACCTTGTGCCGGTGGTCACGGCGCTGCTGGATGATAGGGTGCTGGGGCATCGCCTTGCGCCGGTTGCAATGGCGGGCATGGCGATGATTCTGCTGGGGTTGGCGGTGGTGTTTCCGGCGGCCTGCTGATTGAAGCCGGGGGCGAGCCATCCGGTCTTGGTGGCTCGCTCAACCATCGCCGCCCGGTGGCCGATGCCTTACGGCGCCAGCGGCCGCAACTTCCATTCCTCGCTCGGTTGCTTGCACAGCCATGCCGTCCACTGTTCCTTGCTGCTGCCGCGTGCCAGCTCGCTCTGCAGGCGGCGGCACGATTGCCCTGCGTCTGTCTTGGATTCCAGCGGCGTGATGGTCGCGTCGATGGCGGGTTGCTTGCCTCTGGCCGGCGCGGTCCATTGCGCGGGCGTGTTGTCGGCGGTGCTCTTGAGCGTATCGCCGATGGCCTTGGTGAACGACTTCAGCTCCGTCGGGCTCATCGAGCCGATGATGGTGCTGGCCAGCACGTTACGGAAATAGGCGAACGAAGGCGTGGCGGCAGCAAAAAGCGCGGCGCCCGCGAAGGCGAGCGCAAGACGGCGGCGATGCGACATGGGGTCCCCCAGGATGTGACGAAAAGAAGCCTTCATCCTAGACCATGCCGCGTCAGCCTGTGCGCCAATGCGCGCTCAGCTGCTCCCATCGTCAGCAGTAACGACTGACTACAGGGGTAGCGCTGCGCGCGGCGGAGCTGAACTGCTCCGCGCTCCCCGCCACCATCAAGCCTTGGGCGCCTTCACCAGCACCACCGGGCATTCGGCATGGGCCAGCACCCGGCCTGCCACCGAGCCCATCAGGGCTTCGACGAACACGCCGCGCCCATGCGAGCCCATGACGATGGCCGCGGCCCCCGCGCTTTGCGCGTGATGCACGATGCGGTCGGGCGGAAAACCCACCAGTGCATGCTGCTCGAACGGCACGCCAGCCGCACCCAGGACCGCGCAGACCGATGCCATGGCGCCGGTGCTTTCCTCCGCGTACCAAGCGTCGACCTCTGCCTTGCCGACGAGCGACTTGATATCGCCCGAAAGGTCCGGCATGCAGTGCACGACGTGCACCGTCACATCGCTGCCGAAGAGGGTCTTGTCGGCAATGCAGCGCGCTGCCGCATCGGAATAGGCCGATCCGTCCGTCGCCAGTACCAGGGTTTTCATGTGGCCTCCTTGCCATGTCCGCGGCCGCGCCCGTGCGCGGTCGGTGTCTGCTTCCAACTTAAGCGCTGCTGAAAGCAACGCGTTGATACGAGTCAACGGAAGCGCTGTGGAGCAGTCACGCTGTCAGCGTTTGCACAGGAAGGCAGGCAGAATGCGCAGGTTGCCCCAGACTTCGCGCCCCCCCACATGACGACCACGCCATCCCTTTCCGATTACCCGCTGCACTCGACCGACAAGCTCCGCTACGGCGACACCGACCGCCAGGGCCACGTCAACAACGCCGTCTTCGCCACGTACCTGGAGACGGGCCGCGTAGAGATGCTGTTCTCCCCCGACAACCCGCTGGCCGCGCCCGGCTGCGAGTTCGTCATCGCGCAGCTCGTGCTCGACTTCCGCAGCGAGATTCTCTGGCCCGGCTCCGTGCAGATCGGCACGCGCGTGGCAAGCGTCGGCCGCAGCTCGGTCAAGCTGGAACAGGCCATCTTTCAGAATGGCCGCTGCGCCGCCACCTCGCAATCGGTGATTGTGCAGATCGACGTTGCCACCCGCCAATCGAGCCCGATTACCGACAGCGCCCGACAGCGCCTTGCCGCGCTCACTGCCACCCCTGCCGGCGCAGAAGCGGAGTGACGCGCGCTGTACGCAAACGACCGCCCGCCAGAAATTTTTAACTTTGATTGCACTTCCGCCGCTTGCCGGTGGGAAGATTGCTCTCCCGTTCAATCACGCGGAGGTGACCATGGGACTGTTGGATGAAGTGGGCAAGATCGCCGGCGCCGTCGCCGCCGTTGAAGCCGCCGAGAAAGTCGATCCGGATGCCGGCCTGCTGACCAAGGCGGTTGCCGCCGTCGCCGGTTTCAAGGGTGCGGGCGCGCTGGAAGAGATGATCGAAAAGAAGGATGAAGCCAAGGCCGAAGGCGCCGAGGCAGCTCCGGAAGAAGGGGCTGCACCGCAAGCCTGATTTGCTTGCAGGCGCTCAAAAGGATTTGGGGACCCCGCCGGTTGGCGGGGTTTTTGTTTTGCTACTACTACGCCGATGGCCACGTGCCCGTCACCGTGTATTGGTACGCGTCGGAGAACTCGGGTATCTCCAAAAGCTCTTCCAGAACGCCACTGAGCGTTGTGTCCTGCTGCCCGAGCCTGCGCAGCGGACCTGCGGCATAAATCAACGCCTCCTCGCGCATCGACGGAATCGTTTCCTTCAGCAATTCAAACGCTGATGCCGGTGCGACTCCCTTTGCATATAGCCTGCACAGTATTTCGATGGCGTTGCCTTGCGTCCAGTCGTACTCCCCGCGGATAAAACTCAGCAAGGTAGGAACGGCAGGTGCACCGAAGTGGTAGAAAACTTCGAAGATGGCGAACTGACGTGCGGTTAGCCAAGCACCAAGCCCAGCGAATTGAGGTGCCAGTGCGTCAGCGGGCGTATGTTCACTGCGCAATAGACCAACGAGCGTGTCGATCGTATTGCTGCCAAGTACCAATGCGGCCGCCGCAGCCCGTCGCTGGAATTCCTCGCGGTTATGGAAGGCCGCTGCCACGTGCCGAACATGGTTGTTCTCCGGTGCTTCGGCCGTTGTCGTAACCCGCTTGCGGGGCAGCATTGTCCAGATTGCTTTCAGCATCGTGCCGCTTTTGGTGGGGCGAACTCTATTGAAACGCCAAAGAGAGATCGCACACATTCTCCGAGGCTGGGTTTGCAAAATCAATCGCCCTTAGCGGGGGCTTCGCAGTCCGGCGGCGACGAATCATCCGGTTTGTCAGCGGGCTTCTGTACGGGCACGACACACAGCTCGTGGTATTCACGCAGCGTCTTTGCATTGATGAGACCGGCGCGATGTAAATCGGATACCGCGCTGTAAATTGCTGCTGATGCATCGCTCTTGAAGCGGGTTTTTGCCATTCCAAATCTCCATAGGCCAGCCGAGCAGAAATCGGACACGAACTTAGCCGCCGATGTAGACGGCCACTATAGGAATTGGCCTCAACCGGACGCTTTGGGGCGCCACAGTTGAATTTCGGCACATATAATCCTCACCGTCACCGCACCAACGGTGACTGGGTTTAGCAGCCCACCCCTTTTTCCCAGACGGACAGCCGCCTCCGCGCGGCATTTTTGTGTCCGGTGCTTGTGCACGCCTATGTGTTTTATGGCGGGCCGGGCGGTGAGACCTTCGGGTCTGCCGGTAGCTGGGATAGGGCCGGTCTGCTAACGCCGTCGTCAGGCCCGCCACCCTCGTTTAGCAGCGAGCGGCGAGCCTCCATCAACCTATCCCCGGAGGCCACATGGCTACCGCACTCAGCGGGCATCGCCCCGCGTCTTACCCTTCTCCACCTTGGCGCTGCAGGCTTCCCACGCAACCGGGAGGTGCCGCATGTCTCTGACCCAAAACCGCATCTACCTTGACGGTGCGGTCTCGGCACGCGCGTTTCTGTGCCGCACGCACAGCGTCATGCGCGACCCCGGTCATTGCCGGCCCGGCAGGCTGCGCGAGCAGCTCACGTACTTCTCGGAACACGCGTATCCGCAGGCATTCGTGAAAGGCTTTATCGATGCCATCGACGCGTATCTGTCGATGTCGCTCGGGGGGAGCGACGTGGACCCGCACACGTGGGAGGTGTTGGCCGCCATTGAGCGCCGGCGGGTCTCCGCCGCATAAGAACAGATAGACACGTCCCCGAGACGGGCGGGGATGCCGGCACGAGGCTGCAACGCCCTGAAAGGCGCTGTGGCATGCTGGGCTCTCCGGTTTCAGACCGATACAGCGGGAGCCATTTTGAAGCTCGATCACATTGCGTTCGTCGCGCAATCCCTCGACCAGGCGCAGGCGTATGCCTCGCAGTTGTTTGGCGTCGCGCTGCCTGCAGGCGGCAAGCATCCCTTGATGGGCACGCACAACCTGGTCACACGCGTCGCGCCCGGCGTCTTTCTGGAGTTCATCGCCATCGACCCCGAGGCGCCGCCGCCTAATAGGACGCGCTGGTTTGCACTGGACCGCCTGATGCAGGAAGGCAAGCTGAAAGATGCGCCCCAACTGTTCGGCTGGGTTGCCAGCGTTCCCGATCTGGCGCGCAACGTTAAGGCTGCCCCGCAGCACGAATTGCTTGAGGTGTCCCGTGGCGATTTGCGTTGGCACTTCTTCCACCGCAAGGATGGTCAAGCGGAGGCCGGCGGATGCTTGCCGGCGCTCATCGACTGGGCAGGCGGCCAAAGCCCAGTCGACCGGATGCAGGAGGTTGGGTTGCGCCTGAACCAATTCCAACTCGCACATCCGGAGATGGCGGCCATCCGCACAAAGCTTCAGGGGCTGGGTTGGGATGCTTCCGAACCGGAGAACCGATACGTGGAATTGACCGAGGCGGCGCGGCCGGCTTTGACGCTTGTGCTCGATACGCCGAATGGGCGCGTGCAGATCGAAGGCGGCGGGCTGTAACCGCCGGCCACGGGTCAGGCGGCGCGCCGCTCCCCCACCCGCTGCCGCGTAGAGAACCCATCGCGCACGCACTGGGCCAACGCCAGCGCCGCCGCGCTCGCACCTTGCGCGGGCAACAGCAGGCTGATCGCAAACATCGGCAGTTCAGGCAGGCCAGCTTCAGGCCCGAGGATGTCCAGGTCCGCCGGCACCGTCGGCGTCAGCCATGCCGTGACGGCCAGCCCGGTGCGCACCGTGGCGGTGGTCGCTTCAATGTTGCCGCTCTCGAACACCGTGCGCCATTCGATGCCGTGCTCGCCCAGGGCTTTCAGCACGCGGGCGCGGAAGGCGCAGCTCTCATCCACCATCGACAGCGGCAGCGGCCGCTTTGCGTGCACGTTGCCGCCGCGCGGGCCGACCCACACCAGACGCTCCACGCACAGGCATTCGCCCGTGGCTTCATCCACCGGGGCTTCGACCACGGCGACGTCCAGCTCGCCGCGCGCAATGCCCTCCGCCAGCTCGGGCGAGGTGCCGCACACGATGGTCAACTCCACCGACGGCCACGCCTCGGTAAACGCCTTGAAGATCGGCGGGAAAACGGTGCCTACCAGGTCGTAAGGCACGCCCAGACGCACCGGGCCCTGCAGCGGGCGGGCGGCCATGTCGGCCCAGATTTCATCGTTGAGCGCGAGCAGGCGTTTGGCGCGGCCGAGGAAGCGTTCACCCGCGTGGGTGAGTTCCAGCCGCCGGCCGTCGCGCTCGAACAGGCGGCATTCGAAGGCATCTTCGAGCCGCTTGATCTGTTGGCTGACGGCGCCCTGCGTGAGGTGCAGCGCGTTGGCGGCCACCGTCATGCTGGCGTTTTCCGCCACGGCAATGAAGGTGCGCACGAGGGTGATGTCGAGGTTCTTGGCCATCGAAGCATTCTAGATGCTAATGGACCGCATCAAAAACCTTCGATTTGCTAATGGTTTTGCGCGCTCTACAGTGGGCCATCCGTCACCACCCAAGAGTGCCGACTATGGCCGTCGAAGCGTTTTCCTCCATCGCGCCGCTGGTGTTGTTTGCCGTGGTGTCTACCGTGTCGCCGGGCGGGGCGACGACGCTGGCGACAGCCTCCGGGTCGCAATTCGGGTTTCGGCGCTCGATTCCGCTCATGGTGGGCATTGCCGTCGGGCTGGCTTCGTTGGCCGCGGGTGCGGCAGCGGGCTTGGCCGGGTTGCTGATGGCTGCGCCGGGGCTGCTGCTGGTGATGAAGGGGGCGGGTTCGGCCTATCTGCTGTGGCTGGCGTGGAAAGTGGCGCGCAGCGGTCCGCCCAATCTCAATGCCGCCGCCACGGTGCCGACCACGCTGTTTGGCGGCGCCTGCCTGCTGTGGCTGAACCCCAAGGGCTGGGCAATGGCGCTGGGCGCGGCGGCTTCATTTGCGATGCTGGCCAGCGGCCCGCTGCAGTTGGCGGCGCTGCTGGGCGCGACCTTTGGGTTGGCCGCGCTGGCGTCGCTGTCGCTGTGGTGCGCGGCCGGGATCGTGCTGGCGCGGCTGTTGAAGACGCCGCGCCAGTGGCGTGTGCTCAATGCGGTGCTGGGCATGCTGCTGGCCGTCTCGATCGTGCCGATGTGGCAGCCGTGATCGGGTGCCCGTCGATCAGCGCACCAAGAGCTTCATCATCGCCTCAAACGTCTTGCCGTACGGGGCACGGAACAGGCCCAGCCCGTTGATGGCCGATTGCCGAAACACCGGCTTCATCTTCGAGAACCGCTCGAACCCGTGGATGCCGTGGTACGCGCCCATGCCGCTGGCGCCCACGCCGCCAAAGGGCAGGTCGTCCTGCGCCACGTGCAGCAGCGTCTCGTTGATGCACACGCCGCCGGCAATCGTGCCGGCCATCACGCGGTCGACCGTGGCGCCGTTGCGCTCGAAGAGGTACAGCGCGAGGGGCCGTGGGCGGGCGTTGATGTAGTCCAGCGCTTCGTCCAGCGTGCGATACGGCACCAGCGGCAGCAGCGGGCCGAAGATTTCTTCCTGCATCACACGCATTGCCTCGGTGCCGCCCGTGATGAGCGCGGGCGGAAACTGGCGCGTGCCTTCGTCGGGCATGGCGTTGGTCAGCGGCAGGATCTGCGCGCCCTGCTCGCGAGCCTCGTCGGCCAGGCTGGCCATGCGCTGGAAGTGGCGTGGGCTGATGAGCGTGGTGTAGTCGCGGTTGCGCGCCATGTCGGGGTACATCTTGCCGACCAGCTTGCGTGCCGCATCGATAAAACGCTGCTCGGTGCCGGCGGGCAGCAATACGTAGTCGGGCGCCACGCAGGTCTGCCCGGCGTTGAGCAGCTTGCCCACCAGCGTGCGCTCTACCGCGCGGTCGAAATCCGCATCGGGCCCGATGATCGTGGGTGATTTGCCGCTCAGCTCCAGCGTGACCGGCGTGAGGTTGTCTGCCGCGGCGCGCATGACGTGGTGGCCGACGTTGGTCGAGCCCGTGAACAACAGGTGGTCGAACGGCAGTCGCGAGAACGCCTCGGCCACGGTGGCATCGCCATTGACGACGCCCACTTCATCAGCGGCAAAGGTGCGCTCGACCAGATCGGCAAACAGGGCGGAAAAGCGCGGCGTGTATTCCGACAGCTTGACCATGGCGCGGTTGCCCGCCGCCAGCGCAGACACCAGCGGCCCGATGGTCAGGTAGATCGGGTAGTTCCACGGCACGACGATGCCGGCCACGCCCAGCGGTTGCGGAATCAGCCGCGTGCTGGCGGGCCGGAACCACAGGCTCACGCCCCGGCGCTGCACGCGCATCCAGCGCTTGCCGTGCGAGAGCGCATGCTTGATGCCGTCCACGCTCGGGAAGATCTCCAGCAGGTCCGTCTCCTGCCGCGAGCGGTTGCCGAAGTCTGCGCTGACGGCCTGCGCGATGGCGTCGCGGTTGTCCATGACGACGCGCTTCAGACGCATCAGGCGATCGCGGCGCACAGGCCAGGCAGGCAGCATGTCGGCCTGGTGGGCAGCGCGCATGGCTTCAAAGGTCTGCTGCATGCGAAGCAGGTGCGGGGCGGGCAGATCGGCAGGTTGCATGGGGGGCTCCTGGCAAGGTTGGCGGATCGGCGCAATTGCAAAGCAGTATGGTCGGCAGACGCCTTGGCGACGGTCTGATACAGCCGCCCGGTGTGCGGCATGCCCGGCCTGCGTGAGCGCGCGCAACCGTGTGCCAGCCCTGAATTGCTGCAATGCAATGTCCCGCTGTTGGCGTCAGCTAAAGGGTTTGGGTGCGGCCTCCCGCCGCTTTGTTGCATGACATCGAACGATGCCTCTAATGCGGGTAAGCCCGGTCGTTTGAAACAACCCGGCACGCCTAGGATGTGAACTCGTGACCGGCAATAAGCCGGCGGCGTCGCTCGCCCATTAGAAAACCATCCGGAGACACCCATGGCCACCGAATCGCAGACATCCGCGCTCACTTTCGACTACGTCATCGTCGGCGCAGGTTCAGCCGGTTGCGCGCTTGCCAGCCGGCTGACCGAAGACCCCGACGTGACCGTCGCGCTGCTGGAGGCCGGGCCGCACGACCATCACCTCTCGGTATGGGTGCCAGCCGGATGCGCGGCGTCGCTGCCGTTCAAGAACAAACGCAACTATGGATTTCAGACCGTGCCGCAAGCGGGGCTGGGCGGGCGTCAGGGCTATCAGCCGCGCGGGCGGGGGCTGGGCGGCAGCTCGTCGCTCAACGCGATGATCTACATCCGTGGCACGCCCAGCGACTACAACCACTGGGCGACGCTTGGCTGCACCGGCTGGAGTTGGAGCGATGTGCTGCCCTACTTCAAGCGCTCCGAAGGCAACGAACGCTTTGCTGGCCGCGATGACGACGCGCTGCACGGCGGCACCGGCCCGCTGCACGTAAGCGACCTGCGCACCGGCAACCCCATCGCACAACGCTTTGTCGATGCCGGCGTGGCAGCAGGCTACCGCCGCAACAACGATTTCAACGGTCCCGACCAGGAAGGCGTCGGCTCATACCAGGTCACGCAATACAACGGCGAGCGCTGGAACGCCGCGCGCGCCTATCTGCATGGCGGGAACAAGGCAGACGCCACCTTCAGCCGCAACCGCCGCCAACTCACGGTGATGCCCGACACACAGGCGCTGCGCATCGTCTTCGAGGGCAAGCGCGCGGCAGGCGTGACGGTGGAGCGCGGCGGGCGCACTGAAACGCTGCGCGCACGTCGCGAGGTGATCGTCTCATCAGGGGCGTTCGGGTCGCCGCAGTTGCTGATGGCCTCGGGTGTGGGCCCGGCGGAGCATCTGCGCTCGCTCGGCATTCCCGTCGTGCACGACCTGCCCGGCGTCGGCCAGAACCTGCAGGACCACCTCGACATCATCCTGCACAAGAAAGTCTTCAACCTGGATTTGATCGGCTATTCCGCGCGCGGCAGCGCCCACATGCTGGGCCAGATACTGCGCTACCGGCGCGAGCGTCGCGGCATGTTGACGACCAACTTTGCCGAAGCCGGCGGCTTCATCAAGAGCCGGCCCGATCTGGCCGATCCCGATCTGCAACTGCACTTCGTGGTGGCCATGGCCGACAACCATAACCGCACGTTCAACTACGGCCACGGCTATTCATGCCACGTGTGCGTGCTGCGCCCAAAGAGCCGTGGTGAAGTGCGCCTAGCCACCGCCGACACGCGCGACGCACCGCTGATCGATCCGCGTTTCCTATCCGACCCGGACGATATGAACGGCATGCTTGCCGGCTTCCGCGCCGTGAAGAGCATCTTCGCGCAACGGCCGCTGGCCGATCTAGGCGGGCGTGAGTTGTATTCCGGAAATATTCGCGGCGATGGCTCCGACGACGAAGCCGTGCGTGCGCTGATCCGCCAGCACGCCGACACCATCTACCACCCCGTCGGCACCTGCAAGATGGGCAGCGCGGACGACGCCATGGCCGTGGTCGACCCGGAACTGCGCGTGCGCGGCCTCACGGGCCTGCGCGTGATCGACGGCTCGGTCATGCCCACGCTGATCGGCGGCAACACCAACGCCCCCATCATCATGATCGCCGAGCGCGCAGCCGACCTGATCCGCCAGGGCGGCCGCCCCACGCTGAACGTGGTGAGCAGCACCTCCGCACAAGCCGCACCCGCCGAAGTGCACTGAGCAACAAGACATCAAGACGTTAGGCGCCAACCCAAGCACACCAACGGTGTGGCCGTTGGAGCCCTAGATGGCGCCTTGAATTTCTGTGAGCGGGCGGAAAAAGGAAGGAGGCCTGTTTGAGCGAAGCGAGTTTGCCTCCTTCCCCGCACGGTCATGGAAATTCAAGGAGAAGTCGCCATCTCGGGCGCGCCTTTCTTTGCTTACTTTCTTTGGCAAGACAAAGAAAGTGAGTCAGCCCCGGCAGGGGATGAAACCAGGGATGGACCACAAACACCCACCCCGGGGGGACAAAACAGCCGCCAGCATTAGTTGCCCGCACTATCCGTAGGCGTATTAAACGAATCCCGCAGCAAATAACTCATCGGCACCTCTAGATTCACCCCATTCGGCGGAATCGGCTGCTGAAACCACTTCTTGTACAGCTTCGGCACCTCGCCATCGACAATCAGCCGCGTCATCGACTGGTCGATCAGCTTCTTGAACTCCGGGTCCTGCTTGCTCAGCATGATCGCGTACGACGACACAAGCTGCGTCTTGCCCGTCAGGCGGTAGTCAGCCGGGTTCTTCGCGGTGGCGCGCATGCCCGAGAGCAAGATGTCGTCACCGGCAAATGCATTGGCGCGGCCATCGGCCAGCATGGCGAAGGCGCTGCGCAGGTCGTTGGCGTCCACCACGTGCATCGTCATGCCCGTCTCGTTGAGCTTGCGTGCGAGGTCGGCATTGGTCGATCCGCGCGCGGCCACCACCGTCTTGCCGTTCAGATCTTCCCATTGCTGGATCGGCGAGCCAGCCTTTACCAGCATGCGGCCCTTGGTGATGTAGTGCGGAATGGTGAAGGCGACCTTCTCACGGCGCTCGCGCGAGTTGTTGGTCGAGCCGCATTCCAGGTCGGCCTTGCCCGAAGCGACCACGTCCATACGCGTGGCGGCGGTCACCGGCACGTATTGCACCTTCAGGTCCGGGCGCTTGAGCGAGGTCTTGATCGTATCGATCAGGCGCGAGCAGATATCGATCGTGTAGCCGACAGGCTTGGTGCCATCGAGGTACGAAAACGGAATCGAGTCTTCCCGATACGCCACGTGCACCGTGCCCGAATCGCGGATGCGATCGAGCGTCGGGGTGGCGGCAACGGCGTTGGACGGGAAGACAGCGGTGGAAACAGCAGCAGGAATGGCAAGCGCGGCCAGCAGCCACGTGCGCGCAGCGAACGGCATCGTCAAAGGTCCTAGGAGAGGTTCGGGCTTCTAGTGGCCAGCCGACCGCATCGGGGCCCTATCGACGCGGCCGTGCGCGCAATCGATTGCCGGGCGATATCCGCCCGGCTGCGCAGCATTGGCTGGGGCGCGCCGTCACTCCCCCCGGGAATGCCAAAACGTGAAGCAATGTCACGCGCCGCCATGGGCGCGCATTATGCGCTGAATGCGGGTATACCCTCAAGCACCTTCTCGGTGCATGGTTGATAAGCGTTGCGCTAGTCCGCCACCTTGTCGGTGGGGAACTTGAACGAGTCGCGCAGCAGGAAGCTCATCGGGATCTCCAGCTTCACGCCATTTGGCGGAATGGGCTGCTGGAACCACTTCTTGTAGAGCTTTTCCGCCTCGCCATCGAGGATCGTGCGTGACATCGCCAGGTCGATCACCTTCTTGAACTCGGCGTCGTCCTTGCCGAGCATGATCGCGTACGGCGCCACAGCCAGGTTGCTGCCGACGACCGCGTAGTCCGCCGGGTTGGGCGACGTCGCCCGGAAGCCATAGAGCAGCACATCGTCCATCGCAAACGCATCGGCCTTGCCGGCCGCCACCATGCCGAAGGCTTCAGCGTGGTCGCGGGCCTCCACCACGTTGACCTTGAGCACGCGCGCGTCGGCCATCGCGCGGATCTGCCCGCCGTTCGTGCTGCCGCGCGTGGAGACCACCGTTTTGTTGTTGAGATCTTCCCAGCGGTGGATGCCCGAACTGGTCTTCACCAGCATGCGGCTGCTGGCAATGTAATGCGGGATAGTGAACGCTACCTTCTCGCGGCGCTCGCGCGTGTTGTTGGTCGAACCGCATTCGAGGTCTGCGCGGCCCTCGGTGATGGCGGCGATGCGCGTGGCTGGCGTCACGGGCACGTACTGCACCTTCAGGTCCGGCCGCTTGACCGCCACCTTGATCGCGTCGACCAGCCGCGCGCAGAGGTCGATCGAATACCCCACCGGCTTGCCGCCATCGACATAGGAGAACGGTACGGAGTTCTCGCGATACGCCAGCCGGACGGCGCCGGTATCGCGGATGCGGTCAAGCACGGGGGATGCAGCCAACGCCTGGAAAGCGCACAACGCCAGGCCGGCCGCGAGCAATGCGCGGGTCGGGTGCGGCACGGAATGTCTCCTGTCTGGTTATTTTTCTGGTGCCAGCGCGCTCGCGCGGCTCCCCTACCCTAGGCGATGTGGTCTTTCATCCCGCTTTCACGCCGGACTTCCCGCGTTTCTCTTCACAGAATCTTCATACGGGCCACGCCCGTTGCAGCACCGCACCCAACTCCTGCGCATGTCCGTCGAGCGTGCCGAACACGCGGCCATGCTGATGATGGAAGCGGCTGGCGATGAAGCGCTCGGCGTCGTCGGGGTGGGCATGGGCCAGCATCAGGGCGGCCTGTGCGGTGAGCGCCAGCCCCTGCGCGATGCGGCGGGCAGACGTCTCCTGAATGTCGCCGGGCTGGTGCAGCATCGCCTGCAGCGCCGCCAGCTCCGCGCGCACGGCACGGTGGCCCTGCGCGCGCTCGCCAATGTCGTGCATCAGGCGCAGTGCGTCGTCCGGCGTGCGGGCGATGGCGCGCAGCACGTCCAGGCACATCACGTTGCCCGAGCCCTCCCAGATGGAATTGACCGGCGCTTCACGGTACAGGCGCGCCATCGGGCCTTCTTCCACATAGCCGTTGCCGCCCCAGACTTCCATCGCCTCGCCGGTCGCCTCAATGGCGCGCTTGCAGACCCAGAACTTGGCGGCGGGCGTGACGATGCGCTTCCATGCCGCGGCCAGCGGATCGACGTCTGCGCGCTCGAACGCGCTGCCCAGTTCCATCATCAGCAAGGTCGCGGCTTGCGATTCGAGCGCGAGGTCGGCCAGCACGTTGCGCATGAGCGGTTGATCAGCCAGCAGGCGGCCGAAGGCCATGCGATGCCGTGCGTGGTGCAGCGCCTGCATCAGCGCGTGGCGCAGGATGGCCGCGCTGCCGATCACGCAATCCAGCCGCGTATGCGTGGCCATCTCGATGATGGTTGGAATGCCGCGCCCTTCCTCGCCGATCAGGATGCCCTCTGCGCCGCGGAACTCCACTTCGCAGCTGGCGTTGGAACGGTTGCCGAGCTTGTCTTTCAGGCGCTGGATCTGGATTGGGTTCTTGCTGCCATCGTCGCGAAAGCGCGGCACGAAGAAGCACGACAGCGGCCCGTCTTCCGCGCCCATGCGCGCGACCACCAGGTGTGCATCGCACATCGGCGCAGAGAAGAACCACTTGTGCCCCGTGATCGCGTATGTGGCGCCACGGCCCTCGCCGCGCAGGGGCGTTGCCACCGTGGTGTTGCTGCGCACATCGGAGCCGCCCTGCTTTTCGGTCATCCCCATGCCGACAAGGATGGAGGTCTTCTGGCGCCACGGCAGATCGCGTGCATCGTGTTCGCGGGCGTAGAGGCGGGGGCCCAGTTCGGCAAACAGCGCGGTCTCTTTCTGCAGCACAGGGATGCTCGCGAACGTCATCGTCGCCGGGCACAGCGTGCCGGATTCGATCTGCGCCTGCATGTAATAGCCCGCCGTGCGGGCGGCCCATGCGCCCGCGCGCGGCTCGGCAAAGGGCAGCGCCTGCAGCCCCTGGCTGCGCATCAAACCGAGCAGCGCATGCCAGGCGGGGTCGAAGCGGATGGCGTCGATGCGCTCGCCGGTGCGGCTGTGGGTGTGGAGTTCGGGGTGGTATGTGTTGGCCTCGGCAGCCCACCGCAGCGTCTCGGGGGCGCCGAGCTGATCACCGAAGGCTTGCAGCGCGCTGGCGTTCCAGCCGCCGCCCAGGCGTTCGAGTGCGCTTTGCAACGTGGTGTCGGACGTCAAGGGGTTGAAGCCGGTCAGGTCCGAGACCTGGTTGAAGACGCGGTGGGTGGCCTCGGTGGGCATTGGGAGTCTCCTGGCGTGGTGCTTTTGGTTGTGTGGGCCATGGTAGACCACTGGTGCTGGGGGTGGGTGGAGGGTGATTTCTATACGGTTGCCGCTTGCCTGGCGGCGCCATCCCACTCGAGAAACAGATACACGCCCTTGTCCTCCACCAGCCGAAACCCCATTCGCTGATACAAACGCTGAGCGGGGTTGAAGCGCTCCACATGGATCTGCACGCGTTTTCCTGAAGCGCAGGCCTGCGCAAACACAGCAGAAATCACCGCGCTGCCGATGCCCGAACCGCACTGCTCCGGCACCAGCGAGATATCGATGATCAGCAGGGCTTCCCGGCGGTGCTGCAGATAGATCCGCCCGGCGGGTATGCCGTCCTGCTCGATCACGAAGAACTCCGCGTCGGGATAGGCAAAGTACGCCCGTTGCTGCGCATCGAACTGCATCCGGACGAACTGCGCTTTCTGTTCATCGGTCCAGCCGGTCGCCTGAAGTTCGGCCTCGCGGGTGGTGCCGTAGAGGTGCAGGAGGAAGGGCTGGTCTGCGTCGGTCAGGGGGCGCAGCGTGGTGCCGGGCCGGTCAATGCGGAAGACGGGCATGCGGTGCCTCAGCTGAGGTTGAAGCAGGCTTGGTAGCGGAAGCCTTCTGCGGTGCGGGCGATCGGTACCAGAAACATCGGCTGTTCGGCCAGCGTGTCGTGCTGCAGGAAGTACGTGCCCTGCCGCAGCGTGAACGAGGTATCGCCTGTAAAGAACAGCGAGAACGCCTGCTGGCCCGGGCGTGCCGCGGGTGTGGTCACTTCGTTCAGTCGCAGAGTGAACTGCGGATTGGGGATCTGGCCAGGCTCCTGGAGCACAGAGAAGGCGGTGCCGACATGCGGCTGGAACAGTTCGGCGGAAAGGGTCATGGGGGCAACGAAAAGACGGATGCGGAAATCGAGGAGCCGAAAGGCGGACCGGTGCGACATGCGCGACCGGTCCGCCACGAGGGCTCGGCTTACGGACGCGTCGGCCAAGCACCCTGCAGGGCGATGCAGTAGTTCATCACCAGGTATGGCTGCATGTTTTCGTGCGGCTGACTGCCGCCGGCTATGCCGACCGCCTGCGGGGACAGGGTCGTGAGGGCCGGGGACGAATCCGTCGCGATGAACGCCTGGTTGAATGTCACCTGGAAGCGCGACGGCAGACGGCCTGCTGCCGTTTGTGAAGCTGCACGGCTGTTGTCACCGTATGCGGTGTGCGTGTGAGCGGGCATCTCCGCGCTCAACAGCGTGACCGTCGACGAGCCTTGCAACTCGTTCGGCACGCCGTTCTGCTCCGTGCCTACTACTGCCCGCCCCCGCAGGTCGGGCAAGCCGAACGTGCTCGTGCCGTTGCCGCCATACATGGTGCCCAGGATCGAGAACAGCGGGGTGTTCTGTGAGATCGGCATGATCGCGCCGTCGCAGGCTGCCCAATCCACCGGGGCAAAGTTGAAGCCGAAGACCCGGATCTCTCCGAGGAATTGATCAGACATGGGGTTCCCTTTTTCGACTCAGCCTTGCGACGGGTAGATGCCCGCGGTGGCAATGATGTAGTTGATGGAGGCCGTCGGCATTTGATTGGTATGTGGCTGATTGCCACCGGTCTGCCCGATCGTCTGGGGGGCCAGTGCGGCCTTGCCCGGGGGATTTGCCGTGCCGGCGTCGTAGAAGCCCTGTGCGTTCGGTACGGTCGCCAGCAGTGTGCTGGGGCCGGGCGTAATGGTGGTGGCCGCCGCACTGGTGCAGTTGATGGCGTGGTTGTGGCCCGGAATCTGATCAGTCGTCAACGTCACGCTGTCGACGCCGAACTGCTGACCGATCAGGCGATTGGTGAGCCCTGGGCCCTGCCCTTGTCCCACGGGAAGCTTCCCTTGCAGGTCCGGCAAGCCGAAGTTGCTCTGGCCATCGCCACCGTAAGTGGTGCCAAGCAGGGTGAAAAGGGCCTCGTTCTCGGATATTCCAATGATCTGGCCCTGGCAAAGCAGCCAGCCCACCGGGGCATAGTTACCAGCGAACAGGCGGATTTCGCCAACGTATGGTTCTGCCATGAGTGATCTCCTAGCCGCGTGACGGGTACACGCCGGTCAGCGCGATGATGTAGTTCAGCGCCAGCGAAGGCTGCATGTTTTCGTGCGGTTGGTTGCCGCTGCTAGAGCCGCAGGCTTCGCTCGAAAGCGGCGTCAACGTGTCCGGAGCGCCATAAAGCAGGGTGCCCGCGCTTGGGGGCCCCGGATTCGTCGCGTTGTAAATGTTGCTGGTGGCTAGAAGATGGTTCTGCGTGATGCCTGTGTTCGGCAATGTGGCAGGCGTCGTCGATGCGGTGAACGCGTGGCTGTGCGCCGGCAGTTGCGGGGTCGACAGCGTGACGGTCTCGGTGCCACCTACCTCGCCCTGCACGTAGTCCTGGAGGTCGCGGTGCAGCGGCGTGCGGCCGCGCAGGTCCGGCAACGCGAAGTTGGTCGTGCCATTGCCGCCATACTGGGTGCCCAGCAGCGAAAACAGCGCGGTGTTCGTCTGGATGGGCAGCAGTGCGCCATTGCACAAGGCCCATCCTTTTGGTGGAAAAGGAAATCCACAGAGGCGAATCTCGCCCAGGTATTGATCCACGACCCCTCCTCGTAATGTGGCATCGCCACGATCTTGAATTCTTCGCTTCGAAGCAGAAAATCTTCTATTAATGGTTTCTGCGTCTCAATTTGATTGCCAGTCTGGTCATGGCGTATCACCAAACATAATGGACGGGATTTTCGCGTTGTCCGTATGAAAATCCAGTGTCAAGGCAGCAGAGCGTGCCAAAAGCGACACATCATGCCAATTCATCCGAAAGTTGGTATTGACGACACGGGACACCTTTCATAGCATCGCGTCGGGATCATTGCGCCTGCTCATTTTAAAAGAAACAAAGGGGCATTGATCTGTCGGGGGGTATTTGTGAGGGTTAACGCTTAATCATTGCATGGTTAGACGCTATGCAATGGATTGTAAGTGTTCAAATCTGCGCGCTATTTCCCCTCATTACCGGGGAGTGCCTGATCGGGATCGGGCACTGAATTTCCCATGACGCCACAAAGAGAAAAGCCCGCGACAGAGCGGGCAGAGCGAGGGAGAAATGCGCGTGCTGAAACAAAGCAGCCCGTATGGCCGGCGTGGGGTCGCCGGATGGTCAATGTTCAGGTGCCTGAAGGCGCAGGGGCGGGAATGGATGCGCCGGGGCCAGCTGGCTTTTCTGGCGATCGGGTTGATGTTGTTATCGCAGGGCGCGCTTGCAAACATCTCGTGCTCCGTCTCGTTTTCGATGCAGCAGAACACGACGAAAACCTACACGCTGACGTCCAGTGAAAATACGGCATGTGACCCGCTCAACGCGGGGTTGGCGTTCGACACCATCGGGGACCAGAACTTCAACTCCACCTCGGGTGCCGTTACTACGCCGACCACGCAAGGCGGCACGTTCTATATCTTCGCGAACGTTCCCGGCGGCGGCGGTGCCGCCAACGGTTTTGTCTACACACCACCAAGCCCCTCTTTCAGCGGCACTGATACGGCGACGTTCTTCATCACGGATAACGGTGGCGCTTGGACTGCGACAGGTTTCTTGACGATTACCGTCATCCCGACCTCGCCCACGGTAACCAGCATTTCCCCCACCGCAGGCACAACAGCCGGCGGCACCTCCGTCACCATTACCGGCACCAATTTCACCGGCGCTACGGCCGTCAAATTTGGTGCAACCAACGCAACCGGCTTCACTGTTGATAGCGCCACGCAGATCACGGCCACCTCGCCGGCAGGGGCGGCTGGCATTGTTGACGTCACCGTGACCAACACTGGCGGAACCAGCACCACCGGCGCCGCCGACCGATACACCTTTGTGGCGCCTCCTGTTGCGAACGCGGTCAGCACCACCGTTGCGCACGGCAGTACAAGCAACCCCGTCACGCTGAACATTACCGGCGGCGCGCCGACCGGCGTGGCCGTTGCAACGCAGGCAGCGCACGGCACAGCCACCGCGTCGGGCACGTCGATCACCTACACGCCCAGCGCGTCCTACTCAGGCTCGGACTCATTCACGTACACGGCGACCAACGCGGGTGGCACGTCCGCGCCGGCCACCGTGACTGTCACAGTGTCGAATCCGACCGTCACGTATGGGCCCTCCTCGCCTGCAGCCGGCACGGTGGGTACGGCTTATAGCCAAACACTGGCTTCCGCCAGCGGCGGTACGGCGCCCTATACCTACACGATCGCGTCGGGCGCGCTGCCCACCGGCATCTCGCTGGCCAGCGACGGCACGCTGTCGGGCACGCCCACGGCGGGCGGTACGTTCAACTTCACCGTCACGGCCACCGACAGCAGCACAGGCACCGGTCCGTTTACCGCGACCAGCGGCACGCTCACGCTGACCGTCGCCGCACCGACGATTACGCTTTCGCCGTCCGCGCTGACCAATGCCACCGTTGCCACGGCATATAGCCAGACGATAACGGCCAGCGGCGGTACGGCGGCCTACACCTACGCCATCACTTCCGGAGCATTGCCGACTGGCCTCACGCTCAGTTCTGGCGGCGTGCTGTCGGGGACGCCCACGGCGGGCGGCACGTTCAACTTCACCGTGACCACCACCGACAGCAGTACCGGCAGCGGCCCGTATACCGGCAGCCGTGCCTATTCGCTGCTCGTCAATGCGCCCACGTTGGCGATCACACCGGCATCGGGCAGTCTCAGCGCTTCGGCCGGCGTGGCCTACAGCCAGACCTTCACAGGCAGTGGCGGCCTGGCGCCATACACGTATAGCCTTGCCGTCAATAGCGGCACGATGCCGACCGGTCTCTCGTTCAACACCGGCACCGGCGTGTTGTCCGGTACGCCCACCACCACGGGCGTGGTCAATTTCACGGTGACTGCCACCGACCACGCAACGGGCACGGGGCCGTACAGCACGTCTGGCACCTACACGCTGACCACCTCGGCACCCACCATTACTGTGTCGCCCACCACACTGAGCGCGGCAACTGTCGGCGCCGCCTACAGCCAGACTGCCACGGCCAGCGGGGGTGCCGCGCCTTATAGCTACGCGCTGACGGCCGGTGCCCTGCCAGCGGGCCTGAGCATGAACAGCAGCACCGGGGCGATCACTGGTACGCCCACGGCGGGCGGCACCTTCAACTTCACCGTCACGGCCACCGATGCGAACAGCTATACCGGCTCGCGTGCGTACAGCCTGACGGTCAACGCTGCCACCGTCACGGTGAGCCCGAGCACGTTGCCGGGCGCTACCGTCGCTACGGCTTACAGCCAGACCATCTTGGCCAGCGGCGGCACAGGTTCCTACACATATGCCGTCACGGCGGGTTCGCTGCCGGCGGGGCTGACGCTGTCCAGTAACGGCACGCTGTCGGGTACGTCCACGTCGGGTGGGGTGTTCAACTTCACCGTCACCGCGACTGACAGCAGTACCGGAACTGGCCCCTACTCGGGTAGCCGTGCCTACTCGCTGACGATTGGGTCGCCCACCTTGACCATCACGCCGGCCTCGGGTTCTCTCAGCGGTGTGGCAGGCACGGCGTACAGCCGCAACTTCACGGCAAGTGGTGGTACGAGCCCGTACACCTATGGCCTCGTAGTCAACAGCGGCACCATGCCCGCGGGCCTGACGTGGAACGGCGCCACCGGCACGCTGGCAGGTACCCCAACAACGGCCGGCACGGTCAGCTTCACCGTCACCGCTACCGACAGTTCGACGGGGACGGGCGCTCCGTTTGCGGTAGGCGGTGTCTATACGCTCACCATCGCCGCGCCTAGCGTGACGGTATCGCCGGCCACGCTGCCCAACCCGGCGATTGCATCGGCGTACAGCCAAACCATCACGGCAGCCAACGGCACCGCGCCGTACACCTATGCTGTGACGGCGGGCGCCTTACCGGCTGGCCTGAGCCTGAGTACCACCGGCGTCCTGTCGGGTACGCCCACCGCAGGCGGAACCTTCAACTTCACCATCACGGCGATGGATGCCAATAGCTTCACGGCCAGCCGTGCCTACAGCGTCACCATCGGTGCGCCCACGGTAACAGTGAATCCGGCGGCCGCCGCGTCGGCCCAGGTCACCACGGCCTACAGCCAGACCTTCAGCGCTACCGGCGGCACCGCGCCCTACACGTACGCCGTCACCACCGGTACGTTGCCTGCGGGCCTGAGTCTGAACGCCAGCACAGGCGTTCTGTCAGGCACGCCCACTACGCTGGGCAGCAGCACATTCACTGTGAGGGCAACTGACAGCAGTACCGGCACCGGCGCTCCGTACAGCGGTACACGCAGCTATACGATCACGGTGGGCCAGGTGATTGGCACCGCGCCGGCAATCACGGCCACCACCATGTCGACGGCACCGATTACGCTGCATGCGACGGCCAATGCAACGGGTGGTCCGTTCTCGTCCATCGCGATTGTCAGTCCGCCTGCCAGCGGCACTGCCGTCGTCAACGGTCTGGACATCGTCTACACGCCGACCCCGACCACCTCCGGCGCAGTCAATTTCACTTATGCGCTGATCAACACGGCCGGCACGTCGGCGCCGATTCCCGTGACGGTCAACGTGAACGCGGTGCCGATTGCCGTGGCGCAGAAACAGGCCACCACGTCGTCGGGCCAGGCGGTGAGTGTGGATTTGACCGAAGGCGCCACGGGTGGCCCCTTCACGGCGGCGACGCTGGTGTCGGTAGTGCCGGCCAACGCCGGCACGGCCACGATCGTGCAGAAGGCTGTGCAGACGCCGGCGGGCGTGAGGAGCCCGGCTGCGGCGGCATCGACCTATGTGCTGAACTTCACCCCGTCGGGCACTTACAGCGGCCAGGCCGTGCTGACGTACACGCTGTCCAATGCGTTTGCCACCTCGACGCCCGCAACGGTGCAGGTGAGCGTGGCGCCGCGCAAGGACCCCTCGGCCGACCCGGATGTGGCAGGTCTGATCAACGCGCAAGTGCAGGCCGCGCGCCGCTTTGCCACCACGCAGATCGACAACTACAACCGTCGCCTGGAAGCGCTGCATGGCACTGGCCGTGCACCGTCAGGCAACGGTTTGACGGTCGCCATGCCGGGCCAGCGCGTGGACATGCAAGCGCGTTGCCAGGATGTGGCCGGCATTGCCGCGCACGATGCCTGCATGCGCGGTGACGGTCAGGGCGTGCGGCCATTCGCGCGCGGCAAGCGCAACACCGATGCGACGAACGGCAACACCGATAAGTCGAACGCCGATGCGGGTCCCGATCTGCCCGGTGCTGATGCAGCCGGCGCGGGCCCGGACAACACCGATCCGAATCTCGCATTCTGGAGCGCCGGTACGCTGGACTTTGGTTTCGCCAACGCGGGCACGCAACGCTCCGGTTTCCGCTTCACCACAGGCGGCGTGACGGCCGGCGCGGATTACCGTGTGTCCGATCAGCTCTCGATCGGGGGCGGCTTCGGCTATGGGCGTGACTCCACCGACATCGGCAACGCGGGCACCAAGAGCACGGGCGACAGCTATAGCCTTGCGCTCTACGGCAGCTATCGCCCGCTGCCTTCGTTGTTCGTCGATGGTGTGGCCGGCTTCGGCACGCTCAGTTTCGACTCGCGCCGCTGGGTGACGGACTCCAACGACTTCGCCACCGGCAAGCGCAACGGCAAGCAAGTGTTCGCCTCCGTGTCGGCCGGCTATGAGCATCGCGATCGCACCTGGCTGATCTCGCCTTACGGGCGCCTGTCGGTCTCGCAATCGACGCTGGATCAGTTCACCGAATCGGGCGCCGGCATCAATGCGCTGACGTATTTCGACCAGACGGTGACAACGGTATCCGGCACGCTCGGCCTGCGTGCGGAATACACGCAGAAGACCAAGTGGGGCACGTTCCTGCCGTTCGCACGGGTGGAATACCAGCACGACTTCAACGGGCAGAGCAATGCAGGGTTGGCGTATGCCGATCTGGCATCGGCGGGCCCGGCTTACTACGTGCCGGGTACGCCGTTTGGGCGCGATCGCATGCAGATCGGGTTGGGAACGAAGTTCCGCACCGGGCCGCTCACGTTTGGGCTGGATTACAGCGTGATGGCGGGGATGGGCGGTTTGCAGCAGGGGATTCGATTGACGTTTGCTGCGCCGTTCTGAGTCAATAGGCGGTAAGCGCCCAACAAAAAGCCAGCCTTCGGGCTGGCTTTTTTTTCGGACGAGATGTCAGCGCATCAGGTAGCCGTCGAAGATTCCACCGGCTTTTCCCCAGTCAGCAGGTAATGCATCAACTCCCGCACCGGCCGAATCGCTTGCCCAAACGGGAGCTTGCCCGCACCGCGGAAAAACAGCCCGCGCTCCACATCCCCACGCAGCGCCTGCGCAAGCTTCAGGTCAATGCAGAACTGCCCGACCTTCCCAATCCCATCCCGCAGCCCGCACGTCTGCAAACAATCGAACCCTTGCAGGCAATCCCGCACCTTGGCTTTGGCTTGCAGCGCGCTTTCACGCGACAGATAACGCGACAGCCACGGCGTCATCACTGCCCGCGCCGGCAACCCAGCCACGCTGACAAACTCGCCGATATCGCCTTGCTCCGCGCCCGTCAGCACCCGCTTGAAGCGCACGTGCGCATCGCCCTCTTCCGTCACGGCAAACGCAGTGCCCAACTGCACCGCGGCGGCACCCTTGTCGAGCCAGTGCTTTACCTTGACGTGTGAATCAATACCGCCCGCGAGGATGATCGGAATCTGTTCCGCAGCCAGCCCCAGCTTGATGAACAGTTCGCGGCATTCGTCCAGCACGCGCGCAAACGAAAAGCGTTCGTCGCGCAGGTCTTCGATGCGGGCCGCACCCAAGTGGCCACCGGCGTGCGTCGGATGCTCGATGACCACCGCATCGGGCAAGCGCGACTTCTTCATCCACCGCTTGAGCACCACGCCCACGCCGCGCGAGTCGGAAAGAATCGGGATCAGCGCGACCTTCGGGTGCTCGGCGGTCATCTCGGGCAGGTCGAGCGGAAGCCCCGCGCCCATGACGATGGCATCCGCGCCGCTCTCGCACGCCTGGCGCACGAGCGCCTGATGCGATTCCACCGCCTTCATCACATTCACGGCGATCATGCCGTTGCCCTGGCTGCCTTCACGCGCGGCGCGAATTTCGCGGTCCAGCGCGACGAGGTTGGCGGCGTTGATGGCGTCCTTGTCACGCGATTTCTCGGTCGCGGCGATGAGGTCCGGATGGTGATGCCGCAAGTCGATGCTGGCGATGGTGCCGACGCCGCCTTCGCGCGCCACGGCGCCGGCCAGCCGGTGCGCCGAAATACCCACGCCCATCCCGCCCTGCACGATGGGTACGAGGCTGCGCCCCGCGAGTGTGAACCGACGCTCCAGCATGACAACTCCCAGCGGCAGTGCCGCAATGCAATAGAAAAGGGATTGAGCGTCGCATAGGTGAAACGCAGCGGGGTTGCGCAAGATCAAGGCGGGATGCGCCGGTGCGCGCCGCCGCACATTGCGTGGCGGTTTGGACTGAAATGACCCGTCGACTGTCACCTCATTGGTTTTCGTGCTGGCAACGCCGGCAGCCCTGTGCTTAAATTCAGCCTCGTTGGATGAAACAGGGGTGCCGTACGGATGGGCCGTGCGGCTGAGAGAGTCCCTTCGCACCCGATCCGGTTCGTACCGGCGTGGGAAGTTTCAGAACACCGCGTAGTCTCTGGCAGCCACCCCCTCAGTTCTTCGGGTCACGCCACCTCTCCCGGTTTCGTCCACTGCCTGCTCCACCAGGCCACAGAATCTAGGACGAGACCATGCCCCAAGCCAAAAACGCCCCCGCCGCATCGTTCGACTCGCTGCAGTCCGAGCTCGATCAGAAGTTCGCCTATCCGGCCTCCAGCAAGACCTACATCGTCGGCACCCGCCCGGATATCCGTGTGCCGATGCGCACCATCAAGCAGACCGCCACGCGCACCGACAAGGGCGAGATGCTGAACCCGCCGGTGCCGGTGTACGACACCTCGGGCCCGTACTCCGATCCGGACGTGCACATTGATCTGAAGGCCGGTCTGGCCCCGCTGCGCGCCAAGTGGATCGAGGAGCGCGGTGATACGGAAATCCTCTCGGGCCTGTCGTCCGAATACGGTCAGACGCGTGCCAACGACCCGGCCACGGCGCACCTGCGCTTCTCGCACATCTCCAAGCCGCGCCGCGCCAAGGCCGGCGCCAACGTGAGCCAGATGCACTATGCGCGTCGCGGCATCATCACGCCCGAGATGGAATACGTCGCGCTGCGCGAGTCGCTGAACCTGCAAGCGCTGCAAGACAAGCCCGAGTACCGCCAACTGCTCAAGCAACATCCGGGCTTCTCGTACGGCGCCAACCTGCCGCAGCGCCCGGAAGACATCACGCCGGAATTCGTGCGCGCAGAAATCGCTGCCGGCCGCGCGATCATCCCCGCCAACATCAACCACACCGAGCTGGAGCCGATGGCCATCGGCCGCAACTTCCGCGTGAAGATCAACGGCAACCTCGGCAACTCGGCAGTGACGTCGTCGCTGGCTGAGGAAGTGGAAAAGATGGTGTGGGCGATCCGCTGGGGTGCCGACACGATCATGGACTTGTCCACCGGCAAGCACATTCATGAGACGCGCGAATGGATCCTGCGCAACTCGCCGGTGCCCATCGGCACGGTGCCG
>Ga0256409_1000076_pt1 | contig 142960 bp, 117 predicted proteins | sample PhySR1_FD_185981 | JGI IMG/M metagenome (GOLD analysis project Ga0256409, IMG submission 185981) | Leaf surface microbial communities from sunflower plants in UC Gill Tract Community Farm, Albany, California, United States - DLSL S.R1 | ecosystem: Host-associated > Plants > Phyllosphere >... | reverse complement strand
CTTGATGCGGCTTTTGAAAGCCACCACCAGTTGCGGACCATCAGCCTTCTGTCGCTGGGGAATTTCCTTGATATTCAGCCACATCAGTGTTTCACGATCCGCCGGAAGTTTCTCGCTGTCTATCTTTTCAATGCGCACCGAGCTGGTACTGTTGGCGTTAATCCTTGATAAGGGCGGATAGACCGTAAAATGTTGTTCCTCACGTCCGTGCTCATCTTCAATCCACGCCTGAGCCAGAAAATTGAGGGAAGTGGGATTATCGACTTTCACCGATTCCTGCGGATCGGCTTCCGGATATATCACACGAGTTTCATCCAAAACCAAAGATGCCAGGCAATAAAAAGGCATCAAATAAATCAGGGCAGCGGCTGAAAGTCTGACGGCCATTTTAACGTTCATTATATTTCCGAAATTATAAAATTTACTTAAGGTGTTTTACACACTGTTGTGATGATTATAGGTTTGAATGTTCAACGAAATATAAACGGAGGGAGGTGATATTCAGCGGTGTTACAGAGATGAAAATGAACGGAATGCAATGTAAAGCGCAGGGGGGGAAATCAGGGATTGGGATGTAAATAATAATATCGGGGCGGGGCAACTGGCGATCGAACCGATCGCCAGCCTGGACTTTTTCTTCCATCCGGCGACGTTATTTCGCCAGCAATTCCTTACGCACGATTTCTGCACCGGCGCTTAACGCATCCAGCTTGCCACGCGCAACGCCGCGCGGTAACGGGATCATGCCGCAGTTAGTGCACGGATAAAGTTTGTCGGCATCGACAAATTGCAGCGCTTTACGCAGCGTCGCGGCAACTTCTTCCGGGGTTTCGATAGTATTGGTGGCCACGTCAATGGCACCAACCATCACTTTTTTACCGCGGATAAGCTCCATCAGCTCCATCGGAACATGCGAGTGATGGCATTCCAGCGAGATAATATCGATATTAGATTTTTGCAGTTTCGGGAAGATCTCTTCGTACTGTCTCCACTCTGTGCCCAGCGTTTTTTTCCAGTCGGTGTTGGCTTTGATGCCGTAGCCGTAGCAGATGTGGACAGCCGTTTCGCACTTCAGTCCTTCGATGGCTCGTTCCAGCGTGGCGATACCCCAGTCATTGACTTCATCGAAGAACACGTTAAAGGCTGGTTCATCGAACTGGATAATATCGACGCCCGCAGCCTCTAATTCTTTGGCTTCTTCATTGAGAATTTTAGCGAATTCCCAGGCGAGTTTTTCACGGCTTTTATAGTGATTGTCATAGAGCGTGTCGATCATGGTCATCGGTCCCGGCAGGGCCCATTTGATCGGCTGCGTGGTCTGCTTGCGCAAGAACTTCGCATCTTCAACAAACACAGACTTCTTACGACTCACCGGGCCGACAACGGTCGGCACACTCGCTTCATAGCGGTTGCGGATCTTAACGATTTCACGCTTCTCGAAATCCACGCCCTCAAGATGCTCGATAAACGTGGTGACAAAATGCTGACGCGTTTGCTCGCCATCGCTGACGATATCAATACCGGCCTGTTGTTGATCTTCCAGACATAAACGCAGCGCATCGAGTTTGCCGTCAACTAATTCCTGACCTTCCAGTTTCCATGGCGACCAGAGTGTTTCTGGCTGCGCAATCCAGGAGGGCTTCGGTAAACTGCCCGCAGTCGATGTCGGTAATAATTTTTTCATCACAGGTGACCTTATATTTTTTTTGGTAAATCAGAGAACGGGTTCAGCAGACCATTGTTTAAGAACAGTTTGGTAAGGTTTAATAAATTGCTCTTCAGTAAACTTGCCCTGTTCAACAGCCAGCTGGCTACGTTCTTCCCGGTCATAAACAATCCGGGTTAATGAATAATCCTGGAAATTCAAACTCGGCTGATACTGTTTACCCGCCGGTGAATTCGCGTTGTAGATCTCAGGGCGATAAATCTTCTGGAAAGTCTCCATCGTGCTGATGGTGCTGATCAGCTCAAGATTGGTGTAATCACTTAGCAAATCGCCACTGAAGTAGAACGCCAGCGGCGCAACGCTGTTTTCAGGCATGAAGTAGCGGGCGCGCAGTCCCATTTTGGCGAAATATTCATCCGTCAGGGAAGGCTCATCCTGCTGATATTCGATGCCTAATACAGGATGTTGATTGCCGGTACGGTAATAGGTGTTTTTACTTGAAACGCTCAGGCAGATAACCGGTGTCTTATTAAAATACTGTTTGTAGGTATCTGAAGTAATGAAGCGCTTAAAGATATCACCGTGTAATACGCCAAAATTCTCCGGCAGGCTGAATCCGGCTTTGTCCTTATTATGCTCAGGCAGTACAACACTGAAATCATAATCACGGACATAAGAAGAAAAGTTATTTCCCAGAATGCCTGCATAACGTTCGTTGGTTTTTTTATCGACGATATTGGTTTTTAATATTTCAATCACCGGGAAGGCGTCGGATTTTCCTTCACTGCTGATATTCAACTGAGCGGTGATGATGTCCAGTTCAACGGCGTAGCGGTCACTGGTTGGGTTGTCCCAGTGCGCCAGAGAATTAAAGCGATTATTAATCATCACTAAAGTGTTGCGCAGGTTTTCCTGACGTTTCTCGCCCCTCGCCAGATTGGCAAAGTTAGTCGTAATACGCGTATTTTCCGAGGGGTTATAATCTTCGTCGAAACGAATGCTCTTAATAGTGAATGTAATTTCTTTTTTCATTTTATCAGGTGTCCCGGCTGCTGAAAAACCTACATTATTTCAGTAGTCTTCATATTTTAAGGGTGAATCGCGATGACTCTTTTATGCCTGAGTCATTGAGTGAAAAAAAGTGATTTAAATTCACTGAACATGAGCAAAGTTCATGATCCTGCCTGCGCGTCACCGACATACTTCGGCGCTGACCGAAGCATCCCCTTATTGCCGGTATTAAGCTGAGTGAAATTCATGAGGGAGCAGAAAGATGATCGCAGTACTTTTTGAGGCAGACGCAGTACCCGAAGCGCGTGAGCGCTACCTTGAGCTGGCGGCAGAGCTGAAGCCGTTGTTGTCGGACACGCCGGGATTTATCTCTATTGAACGCTTCCAGAGCCTGAGCACGTCCGGGAAAATTCTTTCTTTGTCGTGGTGGGAAGATGAAGAGTCGGTCGCCGGATGGAAACAAAATCTGACGCATCTGGCCGCCCAGAAAGAGGGGAAACAGTCGATTTTTTCATACTACAGAATTCGCGTTGCCCGTGTCTTTCGTGACTATTCTTCCGACAAATCTTCCCACCAGCCGTCTGGTAAAGGAGCGCATCAGCATGTATGACATTCACGTTATTCTCGATAATACTTCAGGTTCGCTGGCTTCATTCGGACGCGTTCTCGGTCTCAACGGCGTGGGTCTGGAAGGCGGCGGAGTATTTACCACGCCGGAAGCCACGCACGCGCATTTCCTGATAGAAGATGGCGAGAAAGCCCGTCAGGTGCTGACTGACGCAGGTTTTAACGTGAGAAACCTGTCACGTCCGCTGATCAGGAAATTACCCCAGAAACAGCCGGGTGAACTGGGCGAAATCGCCCAGACTCTCGCCCAGGCTGGCATTAACATTCTGGTACAGTACAGCGATCACGATAACCGGCTTATTCTGCTGACGGATGACGATATGCGCGCGGCAGAAGTCACCCAACAATGGGCAATACACTCTGCATGAATTTTCTTCATACCGAATACGACAGTGAGCCGGATGATTCTCTTGAAAAGTCCATGTCACTGGTCGCTTCTGCAATATCTGACCCTTCCAGGGTCAGTATTTTGTGCGCGCTGATGGACGGGCGTGCATGGACTGCGACCGAACTCAGTGCGGTAGCGGGGATCGCTGCCTCCACGACCAGCGGGCATCTTACCCGGCTGCTCAGTAACGGGCTGGTGATTTGCCTGACGCAGGGACGCCACCGGTATTACAGTCTGGCGGGACATCATATCGCCGGACTGCTGGAAAACCTGATGGGCGTTTCTATGCGCAGTCAACGCTCTTTTACGCCGAGCACGCCGGTCGTTTTGCGTTATGCACGCACCTGTTATGACCATCTGGCAGGAGAACTGGCGGTAAAAATCTATGATTTTATGCTGCGTGAGCGATGGCTTGAGCCTGACGGCAATGCGCTGACATCCGAGGGAAAAGCGCATTTTCAACGGATTGGCGCAGTGCTTGATCCGCGTCCGCGTCGTAAGGCTTGCTGTCCTTGTCTGGACTGGAGTGAAAGACGTTTTCATCTGGGCGGGGATGCAGGGCAGGCATTGATGACGCTGTTACTGCAAAAAGAGTGGATAACACGCACGCCGGGCTATCGCGAAGTGACTGTGACAGGCGGCGGCAGAGTGGCTCTGAGCCGCCTGTTTGGTGTGAATCTGACCTGATCCCGCCGGTTATGATCCCGTTTTATTTGCCCGGCAGGACGGAAGATTCAGCGGGTCTCCATACAAGATGGTGGTGAAAGTAACGGGGCGTACCGCCACCAGATCAGCAGCGCCGTCAGTGCGATCACGCTCAAAACGCTAAACGCCGTAGCAAAAGAGTAATGACCCGCAATCATGCCGGTGAGGGCCGGGCTCATGGCCGCACCGACGCCTTGCATCAGCATCACCACGCTTTGTCCCGCATTCACGTGACCATTTCCGCGCAGCAGCACCACGATAAAGCTGGGCACTACCACTCCCAGTACGCCAGCGGCGACGCCATCAAGTATTTGCACCGGCACCATCATTAAGGGCGCGGCAGAACTCGCCGCCAGCGCAGCCCTGACGGGCATGACCAATAAAGCCAACATAATAAGCCGCCAGTAGCCGACTCTGTCGATGCGCCCTGCGGTCCAGATTGCCACCGGGATCATCACCAGCTGAGAAATAATCACAGTTGCGGCGGCATAAAGTCCGGGATTGACAGCGCCGGGTGCCGCAGCCACTCTCATGCTGAGCATTGGCAACAGTGCCGCATTCGCCAGATGAAACAGCAGCAGTGTCAGACCCGTTATCAGAAGCGGTTTATTTTTAGCCAGCACCGAGAAGTCGGGAACTTGCGCAGATGCGCCGGACTCCAGACCACGCGCCGCATTATCATCTATATCGCTGCTGCGAATGCCCGTCAGCGCGATGAGCGTTAACAGCATGGTGCAGGTCATCAGGATGAAAATACCACCGATGCCCCAGTACCAGGCGATCCCTCCGGCAATCAGCGCGGTGATAAAATTCCCGCCATGGTTAAACGCCTCATTTTTGCCCATCTGCGCGCTAAAGCCTTTTTGCCCGGTCAGACCCAGCGTGATGCCGGTTATCAGCGGACCGACAAAAGCAGCACATATTCCGCTCACGATCTGCGAAAACGCCACCACGGCATTGGCCTGACTGAGCCATAGCAGGAGCGTCGTGCCGGTGATCAGCACGCACAGCAGCGCCAGAATCAGACGCTTGTTTTTCGATGCGTCAGTAATGAACCCCGCAGGCAGCGTCGCCAGCAAACCTGCCACACCCCCGGCAGTCATCAGCAATCCGATATCATCGGGCTGCCAGTGACGTTGCGTCAGAAATATTCCCAAAAAAGGCCCCAGCCCGTCACGAACATCCGCAATAAAAAAACTGGTTAAACACAGTGCCTGCAATGAACGAATCGACATATTTTACCCTTCAGCGTTATTAACCAGTTTCATACGCGATGAAGTATAAGCAGGATTTTCCACTCCGGGATGACAGAAATGTTAAAGCTCAGTGCGTGGATTTCAGCGTTGCAGTCCCTCCTTAACGCCGAAAGGCATTAAGGAGGGAATTTGGTGAGGTATGGCAGTCAGAGTGTTTGTATTACCACTCTCCTCAGAGAGCGGCTTTCGCTCGTTGTTTCACGGCATAAATCAGTACCACGGCGAAGCACACCATCGGCAGGGCGTAGGAAACGGCGGTGTTGTAATGGTCAGCAATCGCGCCCATCAGATACGGCATCACTGCGCCGCCGACAATCGCCATGATCATCACCGAACTGGCGCGTTTAGTTTGTTTGCCCATGTTTTTGACACCCATCGCGAAAATGGTCGGGAACATGATCGACATAAAGAAGAAAATCGCCACCAGCGCAATCACCGAGACGTTATCAATCCCCGCCACCACCACGCCGCACAGCACAATATTGATGATGGCGTAGATCACCAGCAATGTGGCAGGGCGGACGAAGCCCATCAGCCAGGTGCTGAAGAAACGCCCGACCATGAAGCTGATCATGCCGACCGAAAGCAGGTACGACGCATTCTGGTTCGACAGCGTGTGCCAGTGTTCGGTGGTGTAGTTGATGAAGAACGCGCCGACGCCAACCTGCGCCGCCACATAGAAAAATTGTGCGATTACGCCGCCGGTAAAATGACCGTGCTGCCACAATCCTTTCGCGATGCCGTGATCTTCCGACGTACTTTGCTCGCGGATGTCCGGCAATTTGGTGCGCCCGAACAGGAAAGCGATCAGCAGCACTAACACCGCGATAGCGACGTAAGTGGTTTTGACCGAGGACAGGCCATCCGCCGTGGTGCCTTGCGTGGCGGAGAAGAACAGCGAGCCACCGATAATCGGGCCGATAAACTGACCTAACCCGTTAAACGACTGAGAAAGATTCAGGCGTCGTTCTGCTCCGGCAGGGTCGCCCAGTACGGTAGCAAACGGGTTAGCGGCGGTTTCCAGACAACCCAGACCCAGGGCAATCACGAACAGCGCAAACAGGAACATGCCAAAACTGCCTGCAGAGGCGGCGGGGACAAACAACAGCGCGCCCAGTGCATACAGGCATAACCCGACGAGGATCCCGGCTTTATAGCCGAATCGGTCCATGAAGAAACCGGCGGGCAGGGCGATGATGAAATACGCCCCGAAATACGCGGCCTGTAACAGGCCGGACTGGGCTTTATTGACGTGCAACACTTCCTGGAAATGTTTATTCAGGACATCCAGCAGCCCGTAGGATAAACCCCACAGGAAAAACAGTGTGGTGACCAGAATGAACGCCAGTCTGAAACCGGACGTCGTTTTGCGCTGCGTATAAGCAGGCGCGGCAGTTTTATCGGCGAGCATAGTGTATTCCTCAGTATCTGGTAACGCATGTAGGGGTTCAGCTCAGGTGGCTGATTTTTTTATGTCAGATATCGTGAAAAACGTGATTAACTCCCTCATAGCAGGGAGTTTTACTTTTGCTCATTCCCATTCTCATGGGTGAGACAGGTTTCGCTTTGCTCCCCCCACATTCACAGGGTTGAGCGGATTTCGCTTTGCTCCTCCCCCTGCGAAGGGGGAGGCTGGGAGGGGGTTTAGCAGGCAACGCCAGATCCGGAGTTGCCATTAATACCCCACCCCAACCCTCCCCTTCGCAGGGGAGGGAGCCGGTCGAGTTTTACTCAGATCCTTCCGCAGGGGAGGGTGCCGACCGGGTTTTACTCAACGCCTTCCGTATGCGAGGGAGCCTGACCGGCCAGAGAAAAAATCTTCTCCATTTCTACCCATTTTTCACCGGCGGGCGTCCACGGCGTGGGGCGCTGATATTTCCACATCAGGGCTTCCCATTCGCAGACTTTGGGATCCTCCAGACTGCGGCGTTCGAACAGCCCGCTGTCAAAATCTTCCGTGGTTTCCATCACCATCATCAGCCGGTTGCCAAGCCGGTAAATTTCCATGTCTGCGATGCCATAACGGCGCAGATGTGCGGTAATTTCCGGCCAGATTTCGCGGTGATGACGCTGATATTCTTCGATAAGTGCCGGATCGTCCGCCAGATCCAGCGCCTGACAATAGCGGCGCGTCATGTCAGCGCCCGGTCGAGATGCATATAGCCGCCGTCCACGGTCAGCCACTGGCCGGTGGTGTGCGAGGCGCGGGAAGAAAGCAAAAACACCACGGTATTGGCGATTTCCTGCGGTGTGGTCATGCGCTGTCCCAGCGGAATATGCGAGGTAATTTGTTGCAGCTTTTCTTCAGGATGATCGAAGCTTTTGATCCAGCGTTCGTACAGCGGCGTCATCACTTCTGCCGGGATCACCGCATTCACGCGGATACCGTCGCCGAGCAGCGCCGCCGCCCATTCGCGTGTAAGCGCCAGAATGCCGCCTTTTGCTGAGGCATAACCGCTGGTATTGCCCTGCCCGGTTAATGCGGTTTTCGAACTGATATTGACGATGGCTCCCCGGCTGGCGCGCAGGGCGTCAAGGCTCAGATGCGCCATCAGGTAATAGTGGATGAGATTCTGTTCGAGTGATTTCACAAAGGCTTCGCGACCGGCATCCAGTCCCACGCTGTCGTTGGCACCGGCGTTATTCACCAGCCCGTCGATGCTGTCGTAACGGCTGAGAACGTCGTCCACGGCGGCTTTGCAACTGGCCTCGTCACGCAGTTCAGTCAGCACAAAACTGGCCTGTGGCGAAAGCTGTTGCAGTTTATGCATCAGGTCATTGGCCGGTTCGGTATTGCTGATGATCACCGGGATCGCGCCTTCTTCCGCCAGCGTCAGCGAAATCGCCGCGCCGATACCAGATCCGCCGCCGGTGACCATCACCACTTTATTTTGCAGATGCAGATTCATCAGTCATTTCCTGTAATCGGTAAAGGCTGTAATTGGTAAATCGCGCAGGCGTTGCCGCCATAAATGGCTGCCTGCTCGTCACTGCTTAATGTCGCGGTGGCTTGTTCGCATAAATCCCACGGATTTTCATCCGCATCAGCCAGCAGGCACACCGGCCAGTCGGAGCCAAACATCAGCCGCTCAGCGCCAAAAATCTCCAGCGCGGCCTCAAAATATGGAAACAGATCGCGGGCTGACATGCCTGCCGGACGCGGCTCGGTCAGCAGCCCGGAGAGTTTGCAGCTGACGTGTTTTAACCCCGCCAGCGGTGCAACCTGCTGCTTCCAGTGCGCGGCACCCAGGCTCAGATCGGGCTTGCCGAAATGGTCGAGCACCAGAAAATAGTCGTCATGACGTTCGGCAAATTTCACGGCGTCTGTCAGATGGCGGTGCGTCACCAGAATTTCGTAGACAGTTTTCTGCTGCTGCAACTCACGGAGTCCGGCATTGATCGCCGGATTTTCCAGCCACTGCGCAGGCGAAGACTCGTCCTGAACCTGATGGCGGACAGCGCGTAACAGCGGATGCGAAATTGCCTCCAGTTCCTGTTTCAGTGCGGGTGATGACAAATCCACCCAGCCTGTTACGGCGCGCACGAAGTCGGTTTTCTCTGCAAGCTCCAGCAGCCAGCGCGTTTCCTGCACTGAGGAACAGGCCTGAACCAGAATCGAGCCCTGAACATCGTGACGTTGTAACGTATCTCGTAACGTTTCCGGTAATAAGTCCTGCTTCAGCACTGCCATGTCATCGCTTATCCAGCGGTAATCCTGCGGCGTGTAGCGCCAGAAATGCTGGTGGCTGTCAATGCGCATCGGCGTTCTCCTCGAGCTTTCTTTAGCATGGGTTTCAGGCGTGATGGCGATATTTTTCAATCGACGCCTGATGCATTTCGATGGAGAATCCCGGCGCTTCCGGCGGCATATACGCCGCGCCACGGATGTCGCACGGATGCACAAAATGCTCGTGAAGATGGTCAACGTATTCGATAACGCGACCTTCGTGCGTTCCCGCGATACACAGATAATCAATCATCGAAAGATGCTGAACGTACTCACATAACCCGACACCGCCTGCGTGCGGACACACCGGCAGATTGTATTTGGCGGCCATCAGCATCACGGCCAGCACTTCGTTGACGCCGCCCATGCGGCAGGCATCAATCTGCACCACGTCAATGGCTTCGCGCATGATGAACTGTTTAAACATGATGCGGTTCTGGCACATTTCGCCGGTGGCGACTTTGACCGGCGCAACGGCCTGACGGATTTTGCGGTGGCCTTCGATATCGTCCGGGCTGGTGGGTTCTTCGATAAACCACGGACTGGCGAAGGCGAGGGCGTTCACCCACGGGATGGCGTCGTTGGTTTCCCAGACCTGATTGGCGTCAATCATCAGTTTGCGATCCGGGCCGATAACTTCACGCGCAATGCGCACACGGCGGATGTCATCTTCCAGGTCGCGCCCGACTTTCAGTTTCAGATAATCGAAACCGGCATCGACGGCTTCCTGACACAAGCGGCGCAATTTATCGTCGGGATAACCCAGCCAGCCCGCAGACGTCGTGTAACACGGATAACCTTCCGCCAGCAGTTTCTCTGTGCGCTGCGCCTTGTTGTCAGCGCGGCGCTGTAATAATGTCAGCGCTTCCAGCGGCGTGATGCAGTCGGTGATGTAGCGGAAATCGATGCAACGCACCAGCTCTTCCGGCGACATATCCGCCACCAGTTTCCACAAGGGTTTACCGGCGGCTTTGCTCCATAAATCCCACACGGCATTGACTACTGCACCGGTCGCCAGGTGGATTGCGCCTTTGTCAGGACCAATCCAGCGCAGCTGGCTGTCACTGGTAAAATCGCGCCAAAACTGACCCATATCGGCGGTGATGGCCGCCAGATCCCGTCCGACGATCAGATGTTCCAGCGCTTTAATGGCCGCACAACAGATTTCATTGCCGCGGCCAATAGTGAACGTCAGGCCGTGGCCTTTGAGCGCAGGATTGTCAGTTTCGAGGATCACGTACGCGGCGGAATAATCCGGATCCGGGTTCATTGCATCCGATCCGTCCAGCGCCAGCGAGGTCGGGAAACGCACATCTTCAACACGTAAAGCGGTAATGGTTGTCATCGCAAAAAATCCTTCAGCTGCAAGAGGTTATGCCTGCACCGTCTTCTGACGTTGCTCACCCAAACCTTCAATCCCAAGACGCATCACCTGACCGGCTTTCAGATATACCGGCGGTTTCTGCCCCAGCCCGACGCCCGGCGGGGTTCCGGTGGAAATAATGTCGCCCGCTTGCAGGCTCATAAAACGGCTGAGATAACTGATAATTTCGGGGATCTGGAAAATCATGGTGCGCGTGTTGCCGTTCTGCCAGCGTTTGCCGTCCACTTCCAGCCACAGATTCAGCTGGTGCGGATCAGGGATTTCGTCGGCCGTAACCAGCCACGGGCCGGTCGGACCAAAGGTGTCGCAGCCTTTGCCTTTGTCCCAGGTGCCGCCGCGTTCAATCTGGAATTCGCGCTCGGACACATCGTTGATCACGCAGTAACCGGCCACGTGCGACAGCGCATCTGCTTCGCTGATATAGCGCCCGCCGGTGCCGATCACCACACCAAGCTCGACTTCCCAGTCGGTTTTAACCGAGTCACGCGGAATTTCCACATCGTCGTTTGGCCCGACAATCGCGCTGGTCCATTTACTGAAAACGACCGGTTCTTTCGGGATCTCCGCGCCGGTTTCAGCGGCATGATCGGCGTAATTCAGGCCGATGCAGATAAATTTCCCCACCTTGCCAACACAGGCGCCGAGACGCGGTTCGCCGCTGACCAGCGGCAGACTTTGCGGATCAAGCTGGCGCAGTTTATCCAGCGTTTCCGGCTGTAAAAATTCGCCACTGATGTCAGCGACATGGGCGCTGAGGTCGCGCAATTTGCCGTTGCTGTCGAGCAGGCCTGGGCGTTCAGAACCTGCATTGCCGTAACGTAATAATTTCATGAGTCAGTGTCCTTCTGTGAAAGTCAGATCTGTGAAAATCAGTTGCTCCAGCCGCCGTCAATAATCTGAACCGTGCCGGTGGTATATGAACTGGCATCTGAGGCCAGATACAGCGCAAGCTGGGCGATTTCTTCTGTTTTACCGATGCGCCCGATTGGCTGACGCGAAACAAACGCCGCATACACTTCTTCTTCGCTGCGGCCTTCAGCCTGTGCCTGAGCAGCAATGCGCTGGCGCAGGGAAGGTGATTCCACCGTGCCCGGGCAAATAGCGTTACAGCGGATCCCGCGGGTGACGTAATCCGCCGCAACTGAGCGCGTCAGGCCAATCACCGCCGCTTTCGAGGCACTGTAAGCAAAGCGGTTCGGCACGCCTTTGATGCTGGAAGCGACCGACGACATGTTGATCACCGAGCCGCTGTTGCGTTCGAGCATGGCGGGCAGAAACGCGCGGATCATGTGGAACATCGCCGTCACGTTGAGATCTAACGCAAACTGCCATTCGCGTTCTGTGCAGGTCAGAATGTCGCCGCTGTGTACCACACCCGCGCAGTTGAACAACACGTCGAGCGCACCGGTTTCTTCCGCCAGTGCGGCAATCGCCTGCGGGTCGGTTACGTCGAGCAGACGCGGAGTGATGCCCGGAATATCACGCAGGGCGCTGATGTTGATATCTGTGGCAATCACCTCTGCGCCTTCACGGGCAAACAGCGTCGCGGTGTTAAATCCGATGCCTTGTCCGGCGGCGGTGATCAGAACTTTTTTCCCTGCCAGGCTCATAGCTGTTCCCCGTAAAAGTGTCTTTAAAGGCCTAATGGTCAGGCCATTGGAGGTGAAAAAAACGCGTGATAAGCACTGCTTTTTGCTAAGATGTTCGGCAAGCTTGTACTTAAAACGCCATTTCGTTTAACCAACTTTTTACATGCATAAAACAATTCAGCAAGATTTTTGTCCGGGAAATGCTAGCTGAATCACTTAATGAGAATTGACCTCAGGTGTCCGATGCCGATAAAAAAATTAGAAAATCCCAGAATTTACAGGCAGATAGCTGACCAGCTAAAAACGTTAATCGATAACAAAGAATTTCCGCCCGGCAGCCGTCTTCCTGCCGAACGTGAGCTGGCCAGTCAGTTGCAGGTCAGCCGTGCGTCTGTCCGTGAGGCGTTAATCGCGCTGGAAGTTATCGGACTGGTGGACGTGCGTGTGGGAAACGGTGTCATTGTGCGCCATCCTCCGGCGGTACCGGTCGCGCCTTCGCAGGAGCCGGTGATGTCGCAGGCAGGGCGTAATCAGTGGGCGGACGTGGATGATGAGCTGAATATCGAGCTGGATTTCACTGCCGAATTGCCGCCATTTTCCCTGCTGCAAACCCGGCGTCTGATAGAACCGGAAACTGCGGCACTCGCGGCAAGAAACGCAACCGACGAAGAACTTGCGGCGATCAGGCTGGCTTATGAACAGAACTGTCGCGATAATCGCAATGGTTCGGCCACTCATCCCGGTGACCGTTTGTTTCATATCCGCATCGCGCAGGCCAGCGGAAATCCGGCTTACGCTTTTATCATCGCGCACCTGCTCGGCCACCGTTATGGCACCATGTTTCGCAGCCTGCAATTACATTACACGCCGCAGGATATGCCGCACCGCTCTGAGATTGAACATCTTGAAATCCTGACCGCACTGGAAGCAAGGGACAGTCGTGCAGCAAAGAAAGCGATGAAAGATCATCTGGATGCGGTCATCAAGATTTTTGGCCAGGGGGGAAATAGGCGAGGCATCTGACTCCTTACTGGATTTCAGTGCCTGCCATAAGCGTTTACCAGACTTCTCTCGCCAGCCGTAAGAAGTTTTCCCCCAGCACATTGCGGATCACTTTTTCGCTGTGTCCTGACTGTAACAAGTGGCCAGCAACCTCTTCCAGCGCGGAGGGATGCACGTAGCCACCTTCGCCGGAATATTCCTCTGCGGGCCAGTATTCAGGATGTGCCGCCAGAATTTCGCCGGTACTGACATTGCCCACAGGAAAGGCATAATCCAGTGCTATTCCCACGTGGCGGGGACCGGCGAGATGAATCAGATAATCGACATGCCGGGCGAACAGCGCGGCGTCGGGCGCGCTGTCACCCAGGAACTCACCAATCCCGTTCACGCCAATCAGCCCGCCATTGTTCACACATGCTCTGATTTGTTCATCGCTGATGTTTCTGCCGTGCGCATGTACGGCTTTTGGATTGGAATGGGAAAAGATGACCGGCTTACGGGAATATTCAATGGCTTCGATGCTGGTCTGAAGACTGCAATGAGAGACATCAACGAACATGCCAACGCGGTTCATTTCATCAATCACTTCTTTGCCGAAAGAGGTTAAACCTGTGTTTTCATCATGGCAGCCGCCACCCGCGAGATTATTGCGGTTATAAGCAAACAGCATCTGACGTACGCCCAGGTGATGATAAAACTCCACCATTTCAACGCGGCCATCCAGCGCGTTCATCCCTTCGATATCAAAAGTGATCGCCAGCTTTCCTGCAGCACGGGCAGTCAGAATATCCTCCGGCTGGTTCACCAGCAAATAGTCATCGGCATGATCGAGGATCCAGTGCCGGAACGCCGCCAGATTGCGTACTGTCTGCTCCCACGGCAGGACATCGAAGCCGACATCCACCGACAGGTAATGCACGCCCGCATCCCGCCAGAGTTGTAGATTATTCAGGTCTGCCGCCGGATCGGGCATGAAGCCGGAGTGCCCATCCCAGACCAGCGAGTCGGAAAAAATTGCGCGGGCGCGTCGGGCTATATCGGTCTGGATCATGTGAGTATTTCCTGCAATGACAAGGGGTGTTCGGGGGACGGAACCTTCAGGGCTGATGCCAGCCAGCCGGGTTCCAGCGTGGGTTCGGCCTGCAACAGACGCGCGGTGTAATCATCGAAAGGCGGCGTCAGCACCGTCTCCCGCAAGCCCTGACGCACCAGTTTGCCGCGATGCATGACGGCCACGGAATGGGCAATGCTGCGCACCGTCGCGATGTCGTGAGTGATAAAAAGCAAGGTCAGGCTGGCAGACTGCTGAAGCTGTCTGAACAAGGCCAGTACGCCCTGCGCGACCAGTGGATCCAGTGCCGAGGTAGGTTCATCACAAATGAGAATTTCCGGTTCCGCTGCCAGCGCCCGCGCAATTGCCACTCGCTGTTTTTGCCCGCCTGAAAGCTGCGAGGGAAAACGATCGGCCAGCTCCGGCGCCAGTTCTACCTGCTCAAGCAACTGACTGAGGCGTGCTTTAAGCGCGGCACCGCGCAAACCGCTGCGGCGCATGATATTCCGCCCGATCAGCTCACGTACCCGGTGGCGCGGGTTCAGTGCGGTATCCGCGTTCTGATAAATGTACTGGATTTGCCAGCGCTGCTGCGCAGTTCGCCGCTGACAATCAAACGACAGTGACTTGCCTTCCAGCGTCAGCTCGCCGGATTGCGGTTTTTGCAGCCCGGCCAGCGTGCGGGCCAGGGTGGATTTACCGGAGCCCGACTCGCCGACCAGCGCAAAGGTTTGCCCGCGGGGCAATGTCAGCGAAAGCTGCGAGATAACCGGCTGCCCGTTACCGTACCCGACGGTCAGATCACGCAGTTCAAGCACCGGCGCATGTTGTTCAGCGACCGGCAGCGGTGCCGGGTGTCGGGTATTGAGCAACGCACGGGTGTAAGGATGTGCGGCTGACCTAAGGATATCGGCAGTGCGGCCATATTCGATCTGTTTGCCGTGGCGCAACACCAGCAGGTTGTCGGCAATTTGCGAGACCACGGCAATATCGTGCGAAATATACAGCGCCGCCGTGCGGGTCTGCTTCACCGCGTGGCGGATAGCTGCCAGAACGTCGAGCTGCGTAGTGACATCCAGCGCGGTGGTCGGCTCATCAAAAACAATCAAATCAGGCGAGGAGCACAGTGCCATGGCGGTCATTGCCCGCTGCAACTGACCGCCGGAAACCTGATGAGGATAGCGTCTGGCGAACTGTACCGGATCCGGCAAACCGAGCAGGGCGAACAGCTGCAACATCTTTTCCTGTGCGGCTTCAGGCGTCAGGACACCGTGATAACACGCGGCTTCAATAACCTGCGAACCCAGCGGAAATGCCGGATTAAAACCGGCACTGGCCGATTGCGCGACATAACAAACGCGTTTGCCCTGATGTGTCGCTAAACTGCACGCATCCCGGGGATGATAAGTTTGCCCCTGAAAAGTAATGCTGCCGCTGAGCGGTCGCAGCGCGCCGCGATAATGCCCCATCACCGCGAGCCCGAGGGTGGATTTCCCGGCGCCAGATTCGCCGATTACGCCCAGCACGTCGCCTTTGCGTAATTCGAAAGACACGTGGTCAATCAATACAGTTTGCTGATGTCCAACGCACAGCTGTGCGACCTGTAACAGTGCCTCTGACATCACTGATCCTCCTGTTGTTGCAGCTTTCTGCTCAGGGCATCGACCAGCAAATTGACGGCAATGACCAGCAACGAAATGGCGATGGCAGGGTAAAAGGCGGCACTGACACCAAACAGAATTCCGTCTTTATTTTCCCGCACGATGGCCCCCCAGTCGGCTTCGGGAGGCTGGATCCCCAGCCCGATGAAAGAGAGTGTCGAGATAAAAAGAATGCTGGCACTGAACTGCATTCCCCATTCTGCCAGCAGCGGAAAGCGGGCGTTGGGCAGCATTTCGCGGATGACCCGGTACCCGTGAGATTCACCGGCAAGCTTTGCGGCTTCCATGTAATCCGTGGCCAGAATATGCGAGGCAAGGCTGTAACCGAGACGATAAACGCGCGTCGCACCGATGGCGGCCAGCACAACGATCAGCGTGCTGTTAGTTTGTGGTAACACCGCCAGCGCCACCAGCGCGATAATCAGCGACGGCAGTGACATAAACAAATCGTTGAGGCGTGACAATATTCCCTCCACCGCGCCTCCCACGCTGACCGCCAGAAAGCTAAGCAGCGTGCCCGCAAGCGTAGCCATTACTGAAATCACAAAAGCAAACGACAAGGTAAGACGTGCGCCAGACAGCAGACGGGAGAACAAATCCCTGCCGAGATTATCGGTGCCCAGCCAATGGGCGGCACTCATTGGTTGCCAGATTTCACCGCTTATCTGACGGGCATCGTAAGGCGCGATCCACGGCGCGGCCAGCGAGGCGAAGACAAACAGGATCAGCAGAAACGCACCGGTCACGGCGCTTACTGAGGAGAAAAGTGATTTCATCGCGGGAACCTCAGTCGTGGGTTTGCCGCCATCGCCAGCATATCGACCAGTAAATTAAGCAGAATATACACGGCGGCAAACACCAGCCCGCAGGCCTGCACGACCGGAATGTCGCGTACGGTGACGGCATCCACCATGTATTGCCCGACACCCGGATAGACAAAAATCACTTCGATGATCATCGCACCGACAATCAGTCCGGCCAGATTCATGGCGATCACGGTCAGTACGGGGGAAATGGCATTCGGTGCGGCGTGTCGCCATAAAATACGCAGCGGCGGTAATCCCTTCAGCCGCGCTGTTTCCATCCACGGCGTACTGGTGACCGACATCAGCGCACTGCGTGCCGATCGCAACATGTTTGCCAGCACGGCAATCGCCAGTGTCAGCACTGGCAGCAACAGGGCGGAAAGACGATCCGGCAGGCTCATGCCGTCATAAATCGTAGAGGGAAACGTCGAGACGCCCACGTGTAACACCAGCACCTGAATCAGCAGATAGCCGATTAAAAATTCCGGCAGTGAGAGAATAATCAGGGATACCAGCGTAATCATACGGTCGGGCAGGCGGTGCAGATAGCGCACGGCGAACAGACCGCCCAGTAACGCGACCGGGATCGCCAGTAACGCGGCGGCACCCGCAAGCCACAGTGAATTGAGTAACCGGTGCCCGAGTTGTGCGCTGACCGGTTGCTGACTGGCCCATGAGAGCCCGAAATCGCCTTTGAAAATCTGTAGCATCCACAGCAGATAACGGGTGACCAGCGGCTTATCCAGCCCGAGACTTTGCCTGATACTGGCAATCGCCTCAGGTGTCGCTGCGCGTCCCAGTGACGCGGCAGCAAAATCACCGGGCAGGGCGTTGACGGCGGCGAAGATCAGCAGCGATACACCCCAGAGTAAAATCACCGCCAGCAGCAGGCGGTGAATGATGGCGCGGGCGAGCGGATGACGGGGCGCCGAGCTGCGCACCCCGCGCGCAATAAGACTTTTCATCAGTTGTTCAGCCAGACGCGTGAGATGACGTGACCGTTGGATAAATCGTTGCCGACATCTTCGATATAACCCTGGAGTTTGTTGCTGCTGGCGTTGAGGTAATTATTGAACACCGGCAGCAGGGTGCCGCCTTCATCACGCACAATCAGCGCAATGTCGTGATACAGCGTGCGGCGTTTGGCCTCATCCTCTTCTGCCCGTGCAAGTTTGAGCAGGCTGGCAAATTGCGGATTAGCGAAGTTGGTTTCATTGCTGGCTGAGGACGGGCCCAGTTCGAGCGAATAGATCAGATCCTGGGTTAAACGTGTTCCCCATGACGACACGCAGAACGGTTTATTACGCCAGACATTATTCCAGTAGCCGTCATCCGGCTGGCGGCGGATATCAATTTTGATCCCGGCTTTCTGCGCGCTGAGCTGGAACAGCGTGGCGGCATCGACGGCACCGGGGAAAACCCCTTCAGCGACATCCAGCACAATGGGCCCGCTGTAACCGGATTTTTTAAAGTGGAATGCGGCCTGATCGGGGTCGTACTGGCGTTGCGGGATATCGGCCGGGAACAACGGATACGCACTGTTGACCGGGAAATCATTGCCGAGCGAGCCATAACCGCCCAGCACGCGATCCAGAATTTGCTGGCGGTCAATGGCCAGTTTCAGCGCAAGACGCAGGTCGTTATTGTCGAATGGCGGGGTGTTGACCATCATCGGCAACGTGTAATGTCCGCGTCCCGGTGTGTTGTAAATCGTGACCGGGCCGCTTTTCAGCAGTGCCACGATTTTCGGGCTCAGCCCGCTGATGAAATGCACTTTTCCGGTAGACAGTGCCGCAACCCGGCTCGATGCATCATTAATCGCGATCACTTCTGCACTCGCCACATTGCCCCGGCTGCTGTCCCAGTCATGCGGGTTTTTCTCCAGCTGGGTATAGACGCCAGCCTCGAATTTGACGATGCGGTAAGGCCCGGTGCCGATCCCGGCGTTAGGATTTTCATAGCCGCCACCGGGCTGGATTTGCAGGTTCCACAGCGAAAGTACCAGCGGGAAATCGACATTGCTTTCATTAAGAGTAATGGTGATTTTATCGCCATCACTGGTGACGGTACTGATGGATGACAGATAGGCAATTACGCCGGAACGGAATTTCGGATCACGGTGACGGGAAAGGGTTTTGACTACATCTTCTGCCGTCAGCGCCTGGCCGTTATGGAACTGAACGCCTTTACGAAGGGTAAATATCCAGCGCGATGATTTGTCGGCGCTTTCCCAGCTTTCTGCCAGCCCCGGTATCGCTTTGCCGCTGACCGGATCGGTACGCACGAGCGTATCGCCCCAGGCACAACCTACCACCATCATGTATGAACTGATCCAGCTTGCCGGATCCAACACGTCGGTGGTCGCCGCACCATCAATGCCCAGTTTGAGGTGTCCGCCTTTCTTCGGTGTGTTGTCGGCAGCGGCGGCGGGCAGGGTAAAACTGAGCCCGGAAGCGGCGCCGGCTGCCAGAGAAAACTTGAGGAAATCGCGACGATTCCAGGAATTTGGCATTTTTTATTATCCTTATTTTATAGGCTGATACGGTGTGAATACCCTGCTGCACAGGCGAATCTGATGGTCAGAAATTGCCCCAAAGGGGCGTAATCCTAAGAAATAGGGAAGGGGGTGTCTAATACGTAAATAAGATAAGCGTATGATAAAAATAGAAATAACACAGACAGCGTAGCCGCGGGCGCAACGGCATGCTAGTGTGCATTTTTGCCTGAATTTACCTGCTTATAATGAAAAAAAACCATGATCTGGCTGTTATGCACTGGGGAACGTACCGCGTTGCCACGGCTGACGGTGTTTTAAAATCTGTCGAACCCGTGGAATGGGATCGTAATCCGTCTGAAATCGGACAATCCCTGGTGGGTTCGGTAGACGGACCCAGCCGCGTACGTCGCCCTGCGGTCCGGCTGGGCTATTTGCAACACGGCGCGGCCTCGCGTGAAGGACGCGGCAAAGAGCCTTTTGTCGAAGTCAGCTGGGAGACGGCGCTGTCGCTGGTCGCGGCTGAACTCGCGCGCGTAAAGGAAACCCACGGTAATTCTGCGTTCTATGCCGGGTCTTACGGCTGGTCGAGCGCCGGTCGTTTTCACCATGCGCAAAGTCAGATGCACCGGTTTTTCAATCAGTTTGGCGGGTATTCCGGCAGCACTAACACCTACAGTCTGGCCGCAGCGGAGCGTTTATTGCCGCACATTATCGGTGATCTGGATGTGCTGCAAAAACAGCATACTCACTGGTCCGTGCTGGCCGGAAAGTGCGAGCTGTTCGTCGCGTTCGGCGGACTGCCGTGGCGCAATGCGCAGGTCAACGGCGGCGGTGCCAACGATCACTCTCTGAAATACTGGTTACAGGAAATGGAGCGAACCGGCACCCGTTTCATCAATGTCAGCCCGGTGAAGAATGATCTCTCATCGGTGAAAACGGCTGAATGGCTGTCCCTCAAACCCGGCAGCGATACCGCACTTTTGCTGGCACTGAGTTATGTTCTGGTCGATGAATCCCGTTATGACGCCGGCTTTGTCGCCAGTCATACCGTCGGATTCGATACGTACCGCGATTATCTGACAGGCGTACGCGACGGACAGGCCAAAACGCCGGAATGGGCAGAACCGCTGACCGGCGTCAGCGCGCAGGCAATCCGCACGCTGGCGCGTGAGATGTCCGAAAAGCACACCATGATTAATATCGCCTGGTCTTTGCAACGCGCACGACAGGGCGAACAAACTTTCTGGGCGACGGTGGCGCTGGCATCTTTACTCGGACAGATCGGCACGCCGGGCGGCGGGCTGGGCTTTGCCTACGCGTCTACCAATCTTGCAGGCTCCGATCGCCGCACCTTCTCCGGCCCGCGTTTGCCAATGGGTAAAAATGCGGTGAACGATCACATCCCCGTGGCGCGGCTTTCCGACATGTTGCTCAATCCCGGCGGCGCGTATCAGTTCGATGGCAAAAACTGTCAGTATCCCGATATCCGGCTGGTTTACTGGGCGGGCGGTAACGCGTTTCACCATCATCAGGATATCAACCGGCTGGTGAAAGCCTGGCGTCAGCCCGATACCGTGGTGGTGCATGAACAGTACTGGACGGCGCAGGCTAAGTTCGCAGACATCGTGCTGCCGGTGACAACGTCACTTGAGCGCGAGGATATCGGCAGCGCCAGCAACGACGGCTACATGATTGCCATGCGTCAGCATATTGCACCGGTCGGTGAGGCGCGCAGCGATTACGCGATATTTGCCGCGCTCGCGCAGCAAATGGGCTTTGGCGAGGTCTTCAGCGAAGGGCGCGATGCGGCGGACTGGTTGCGGCATATCTACCAGCTTTCGGTTCCCCGTGCGCAGGCTGATGGCATTGAGCTGCCGGAATTCGATGATTTCTGGCAACAGGGCAAACTGGAATATGCGCGTCCGGATGCGCCGCAGATCCTGTTCGAAGACTTCCGCCGTGACCCTGAAGGATCGCCGCTGGCTACGCCGTCAGGCAAAATCGAACTGTTTTCACAGACGGTGGCGAATTTCGATTACGAAGAATGTCCCGGTTTCCCGTTCTGGTATGAACAGGACTACCGTGAACAGCAGGCAACACGTGCCCGCTGGCCGCTGCATTTGCTCTCAAGTCAGCCACGGACGCGGTTGCACAGCCAGTACGATCACGGCAGCGTCAGCCGTAAGACAAAAATCAGCGACCGTGAACCGCTCTGGTTACATCCGCAGGATGCCGCCGCGCGTGGCATTACTGAGGGCAGTATCGTACGGGTGTTTAACGATCGTGGCGCAATCCTGGCGGGTGTTCATCTGACCGAGGATGTGCGCCCCGGCGTGGTGCAAATGTCGACCGGTGCCTGGTACGACCCGCAGGATCCGTCGCAACCCGACTCGCTGGATAAACACGGCAACCCGAACGTACTGACGGAAGATCGCGGCAGTTCGCGACTCGGGCAAGGCTGCAGTGCGCAAAGTTGCTGGATTGATATCGAGCGCTGGGACGCGCCTTTACCCGATGTCACGGCCTTCCAGCCGCCGGTGTTAAGGTCGTGGGCTCGCCGCCCACACTGGCCCAAAGGGTTTTAAACGAAACCCTTTGGAATCCTGCGTTTTTTTAACTGCACGCTCCGCTCGCTGGCTATGTTTCAGGTATCACCGCGACAGGCTGGAAATCTTGCCGCTTTGCGGTTCCTTCACTCGGTCCTGGAGCCTCCGGTCTCCAGGCCGCTCCGTTCAGCAAGATTTCTGAATCGCCCGCACGATCTTAAATCAACGGCAGATTGTTTTTATCTTTTAGATAAGTTTATTGGCGTGCTCAAAAATGGCACCGAATGAACGGTTCGAGACCTATGGCTCGAAACCTGAAATTCGGGAATCGCGCAGCGATGACATTTTGCGCCACTCACCAATGCACCAGAACATGTACGTCGTGCCTGCGATAGCGCGCAGTGAAAAAGCGCGGAGTCCAGAGGCCCGCGCGTTACCGGGTCTCTGGTCGGTGTGGGCCGACGCCCACGACCTTGACCTTAAGAGCCAGTGTGGGTGGCAACCCACGACCTTGATCATAATTTGTTTTTAAAAGCCGCCCCTTTGCAGCGGCCAACTGCAAATCCAAACTTCCCCCTTTCGCTACTTCAACGCTTCATCAACTGGCGGACAGTTGCTGCTTGAGTTTGAGCGGTTGCTCAAGTATCTTGCTGGCCTTGAGCGATTGCTCAAAATCTATCTGAGGCACTTTTTATGTTCGTCAATAACCGCTGGCTGATACTTGCGATTGTCACCAGTACACTCTTTTTGATCATCATTGATATGACCGTGTTGTACACCGCGTTACCGCGTCTGACGCAGGCGCTGGGTGCCACGGCATCGGAAAAATTATGGATAGTGAACGCCTATCCGCTGGTGGTCGCCGGTCTGTTACCGGGCGCGGGAATGCTCAGTGACCGTATCGGACACAAAAATCTTTTTATGAGCGGGCTGCCGGTATTTGCGCTCGCCTCCCTGTGCGCGGCGTTTTCCGCCAGCGCTGAAATGCTGATCGCTTCTCGTGTTTTCCTGGCGATTGGCGCAGCGATGATGATGCCTGCGACGCTGGCGATTGTGCGTCATGTCTTCACCAACGAACGTGAACGTGCGCTGGCGATCGGTATCTGGTCGGCGGTAGCGTCAGGTGCGGCGGCGCTCGGGCCGGTGATCGGCGGCGTGTTGCTGGAATATTTCTGGTGGGGCTCGGTGTTCCTGATCAACGTGCCCATTGTGCTGGCCGTTTTCCCGTTTGCCCAGGCACTGATCCCACGCGGTGAAGGCAATAAACAACGTCCGTGTGATTTTGCCGGTTCTGCGCTGGTGATGGCGGGGCTGGTAGGGGTTATTTACGCGCTGAAAGAACTGAGCCAGATTAACTCTTCATGGCTGGTGATCTTGGGTTCTGCCGCCTTCGGTGTGCTGTTCCTCGGTTTATTCGTCAGAAGACAAAAACGCGCTGTACAGCCGATGATCGACTTTTCACTGTTCCGTAATCGTGCGTTTGCCTGTGGCGTGGGCGTGGCGATCACCTCAATGATTGCGCTGATCGGTATCGAACTGGTGCTGAGCCAGCGGTTGCAGCTGGTGCTCGGACTGACGCCGTTTATGGCGGCGATGTTTATTCTGCCTATCCCGGTGGCGTCTGCGCTGGCCTCGCCGCTGGCGGGTATGCTGATCCCGCGTGTGGGTGTGCGTAAAATGATGCTCGGCGGCTTCGCGATATCTGCGCTCGGCATCGTCATTCACGCACTGGTCTATGATGGCAGCGCGGTGATGCAGCTGATCAGTCTGTTTATTTTAGGTTTTGGCCTTGGCGGCGCGGTGACGGCGGCTTCCACCTCCATCATGCTTAATGCACCGGAAGACAAGGCCGGAATGGTCGCCGCGATAGAAGATGTGTCGTGGGAAATGGGCGGCGTGCTTGGCGTCACCTTGCTGGGTGGTCTGATGACGGCCGTTTACAGCCGCAGTCTGACCCTTCCGCAAGGACTGGTCAGCGGTGAAACGGCGTATGACAGCCTCGATGAAGCGTTAACGATTGCTGGTCATCTCAGCCCTGAGCATGCGTCGTTGCTGACCAGCCTGGCACGAACCGCGTTTGATCAGGCGTTTCTGGCGGTACTGATTTCTGCCGCTGTGCTGGTGATTGCCAGCGTCGTAGTGCTGAAAATCGTGCTGCGTAAGTCCGTGGGCACACGCCGGGCTTCCTGATAAAATGCCGGTCTGAGCAGTTGCTCAATGCCAGCACAGGATAAATGATGAAAGAAAACCGGGAAGCGTTAAGGGCTAAAATTCTTGACGGCGCCATCAGTCTCTTTATCGAAAAGGGGATTGAGAAAGTCACGACGCGTGAGCTGACGGAGTACGTCGGGATTTCCCGCAGCCATATTTATCATTATTTTCCTGACTGGCAGACGCTGTGCATTGAAGCGTTGTCAGTGGTGATGATGGCGGAACTGAAAGAGTTTTCCGCTGAAATCGCACTGCTGGAGCCCAAAGCAAAATTGCACACGCTGGTGTGCAATTATCTGCCTGATACGCAGGGTGATATCTGGCAGTTGTACGGATCGCTCTGGCAACTGGCGGCACATAACGAGGCTTACGCCGAACTGGCGCGGCTGATGGTACATAAGTGGCTGGCACTGCTGGCTGAGATTATCCGCGCCGGGATCGACAGCGGCGTGTTCCGCCCGACCGATGCCGGACGCGTCACCCGCCAGTTATCCGCCATCATGAATGGCTATTCCGATCAGCTGATCGTCATGCCTTCTGCCGAAGCCCGTCAGGAAGCGATGGATGATATTCTCGATTTTATCGGAAGGGTGCTGGAAAAATAAAAAACAGAAGGCCGCCATGATGGCGGCCTTTTTCACTTAATGACTTCTCATTCCTGCCGCAAACATCAGCAAATGAAACACCGATGCCACAACAAATAACGCCAGCACGCTGCCGCCCCAGATGACGGCCATCCAGCCGACTCGTTTTAAGAACGGGGCTTTAGTGATGTTGCTGTCATCCATTTTTCTGATGAGATTCATAATGCGATTCCTCAGTGATAACCCTGATCCGGTGTGACTTTTCCGCGGAACACGTAATAGCTCCAGAAGGTGTACACCAGAATAATAGGGATGATGAACAGGGCGCCGACCAGAATAAAGCCCTGACTTTGCGGAGGTGACGCCGCTTCCCAGATGGAGATGGACGGTGGAATGATGTTCGGCCAGATGCTGATCCCCAGACCGGTATAGCCCAGGAACACCAGCGCCAGCGTCAGCAGGAACGGCGAGTGGTGCGCATTTTTGCTGATGGCGCGATACATCCATGCAGAGACCAGTACTACCAGCACCGGTACCGGCAGGAACCAGTAAAGGTTAGGGCGGGAGAACCAGCGGGTGGCGATATCGCTGTGTGTCAGCGGCGTCCACAGGCTGACCGCCAGCGTCACCAGCAGGAAGACTATCAGCAGCGGTTTGGCGATGTTGTGCATCGCTTCCTGCAATTCGCCTTCGGTTTTCATGATAAGCCAGGTGCAGCCGAGCAGGGCGTAAGCCACCACCAGCGCAAAACCACAGAACAGCGTGAACGGCGTCAGCCAGTCCAGCGCGCCACCGGCATAAGTACGGTTCACCACCGGGATCCCGTTGATGACCGCGCCCAGCACCACGCCCTGACAGAACGTCGCCAGCACTGAACCGCCAATGAAGGACTTATCCCACACGTGGCGTTTGGCCGGGCTGGCTTTGAAGCGAAATTCAAAAGCGACGCCACGGAAGATCAGGCCGAACAGCATCAGGGTCAGCGGGATAGTCAGCGCGTCCAGTATTACCGAATACGCCAGCGGGAATGCGCCGTACAGCGCCGCACCGCCCAGCACCAGCCAGGTTTCGTTGCCGTCCCAGACCGGCGCAACGGTGTTCATCATCACGTCGCGGTCGTGCTCTTTTTTCACCAGCGGGAACAGCAGACCGATACCCAGGTCGAAGCCGTCCATCACCACATACATCATCACGCCGAAGATGATGATCAAAAACCAGATCAGCGGTAAGTCGATACCCATTATCAAGCTCCCTTATTTTCGTCGGTCAGTGATTCTGAAATCGCAGACAGCGGACGTGCAGGCGTGCGGTGCTGGCCCGGACCACCGTGGTCAACGCTTTCGCCTTCATGCGCCTGCGGACCCTTACGGATCAGACGCATCATGTAGCCGTAACCGACACCAAACACCGAGCAGTAAATGACGATGAACAGGATCAGGCTGACGCTCATTTGCAGCACATTGTGGTTGGATACCGCATCTTTGGTGCGCAGCAGTCCATAAACCACCCACGGCTGACGCCCCATTTCAGTGGTGATCCAACCCGCCAGTAACGCCAGCAGACCGGAAGGCCCCATCAGGAAAGCAAAGCGCAGGAACGCTTTGGAGGTATACATTTTGCCGCCACGACGCAGGATCAGGCTCAGCACACCCAGCAAAATCATCAGCATGCCCAGACCGGCCATGATGCGGAAGGTGTAGAAAATAACGGACGAGTTCGGACGATCTTCTTTCGGGAAGGATTTCAGCGCCGGGATCTGATGCGTCAGGCTGTGCGTCAGGATCAGGCTGCCCAGATACGGGATTTCAATCGCGTAACGGGTTTCTTCACGGTTCATGTCCGGGTAACCAATCAGCACCAGCGGGGACGGTTTGTTGTCTTTATTTTCCCAGTGGCCTTCGATGGCAGCAATTTTGGCTGGCTGATATTTCAGGGTATTCAGACCGTGCGCATCACCCAGAAACGCCTGAATTGGCGAGACGATCAACGCCATCCACATTGCCATCGACAACATGGTACGGATGGCTGGCGTGTCGCGACCGCGCAGCAAATGCCACGCTGCAGCAGAACCTACGAAGAACGCAGACGCCAGGAACGCGGCGGTGGTCATGTGCATTAAGCGGAACGGGAATGACGGGTTGAAGATAATCTTCATCCAGCTGACCGGAACGACCAGATTGTTAACAATCTCGTAGCCCTGCGGGGTCTGCATCCAGCTGTTCGACGCGAGGATCCAAAACGTCGACATCAGCGTACCGAGCGCCACCATGCAGGTAGAGAAGAAGTGCAGGCCAGGGCCGACGCGGTTCCAGCCGAACAACATCACGCCTAAGAAACCGGCTTCAAGGAAGAATGCGGTTAACACTTCGTAGGTCAGCAGCGGGCCGGTAATGCTGCCTGCAAATGAGGAGAACATGCTCCAGTTGGTGCCGAACTGGTACGCCATCACCAGACCGGAGACTACGCCCATACCGAAGTTAACGGCAAAGATTTTAGACCAGAAATGATACAAGTCGCGGTAAGCCTCTTTCTTTGTTTTTAGCCACATGCCTTCCAGAACCGCCAGAAAACTGGCAAGCCCGATGGTGATTGCGGGAAAAATGATGTGAAAAGAGACGGTGAAGGCAAACTGGATCCGGGCCAGTTCTAGCGCATCAAGACCAAACATAACAACCTCTTTTTGTGTGTCAGATAACCCTTCCAGACGCTGGCACCGGTACGGGAACCGGCGATGTCGGACATTCGCAGGTGAAGTCTTGAATGAAAGGGCAGTACAGCTGGGGTTTCGCGAGGAATGGATTTAACCACAGTGGGAGAAGGCATTAACAGGGACGGTCACGGGAGGGAATTACTGGCTGAAACACTTTCGTGGCGGGCACAGAGTGAGGCGGGACAAAACAATTTTCGATGTCAGAGGGCGTGAGGGGGGATAACCCTAAAAAGAGGATGGTTATGTTGTTGCATTGATCTGGATCAAAGAGTTTTGATGTTTTCCAAATGTAATTACCCTGCATCCGGTAATGATTTGTTGTGTGCAAAATCGGTAACAAAAAGGTTAAATCGGGCAGGGCATCAGCGCATTCTTATTTTTAATGCAATGTAAATTTATGTCATCGGTTTTGGCAAAAACCGCACCTGATCAGGTAATGATTGTAGCATTTGTTTACATTTGTGTGGCGTGAGGTGGCTATATGAGGAGGTGTATTAACAAGAACCCAGCCGTGATCAGCCACAGTAATCCCACGGTTAACATTGTGCGATGCAGAAGTTTACGTGCGCCTTGCCAGCGGGCTTCAAGCGGGCGGGTCGGACCTTTTCTGACAAGCCACAGTTGTGCCATCCCCTCATCAAAAAACTCAAGGTCATGGCGGCTGATGAGCAGGACGAACAGTTTCTCGTCAAGCCACAAACGCCAGCTCCCCAGCTGAATTTGCATAATTTTATTGGTCATCAGGGGGTCTGGCATAGCGACTCCTGATAGTGACCGAGTGCCCGGATGTGTGCAGCAGAAAATACCACCTAAGGCCGTTGTGTTCGGATATGAGCGATCGCCTGTTGTGCAGTCTGAAATCCGCCTTCTGACATTAACCATGCCGCGGCGATAGTGGCGCTGCCTGACAAGCCTAACGCGCAGCAAACCAGAACGGTGTCATGTGAATGCTTAAGCTGGGTCAGCCGGTACACTGCTTCTTTGAGTTGCGCTAAATCTGGTTCACCTGACCATAGCTGAGAAAAAACAGTGGGCCCAGTACGAACAGCCAGCATAGCCCTGTTTCCAGGGGCTGGCGGTCTGCGCCGGTATTGCAATGTCAGCCATGGGATTTTCTTACCGCCAGAGATACGGTGAAAATGCCAAACTCATCAATAAGCTGATGAGATTTTTCAAAACCTGCCTGTTCTACGAGGGCGTCCATTTCGCCCTGACTGCGAACGCGCATTATCCACGGGATGCCGTTCTGGTGACTGGTTAAGGTATACGCGATGGTTTTTAGCTGCGGATGCCACGGCTGACCGGTATAAATCAGCATACCGCCGGGTGGTATCGCTGCGGCCAGCCCGGCCAGTGAGTTTCTGAGTAAATCGTTATCTGGGAATAATTCGTACAGTCCGGAAACGATACCCAGCGTCGGTTTGGGCTCGAGTGACGCCAGAGAGTCGTAGTCGAAAGCATTGCCTTTCCTGAACTGAGCAACGTGGGAAAGCCCGCGCTCCTCTATCATTTTTATGCCTTTTTCTACATTGATATCGCTGTAATCGCGCAGCAGAATGTTTTCAATCTCCGGTTGATTTTGGAGTGCATCCAGTACATATCGCCCATGCCCGGCAGCAATATCCAGGATGCGTACTGGCATATCACGCTCAAGTAAATTCCCGATAGCCTGTCCGATCATCTTTTGAATATGAATTTTGCGTATCCGTATACCCCGCCAGCCAATACTGTTGAGGTAGACCCGGTCAATCATTCGCCCTAAAACACCCTTACCTTCAGCAACATTGCGGTAGACGTAATCAAGCGTGCTGCCTGAGTCAAATCCAGTTTCATACCCTAACTGCATGCCCTTTGATTGTCGTCCGACCGTTTTCATGCCGTAACTCAGCATCCGATAGAACATGCCTTCTGGCGTGCCTGCTTTCAAGGGTGCCTGCAAATCACGATAAGCATCCGCGCCGGGACTCCAGCAGTCTTCATCTTTGTAGTCAAACGACTCTTGTTTTTGATTGTAAAGTCGGGTGACGAAACTTTTGATTTTATCGAAGGCAATATGGCGTTCTTTTTCACCTAATGTGTCGTGGTAAAAACCCGGCAGAATGTGTTGCTCTTTAATTTTACTGCGCAGACCGGCGTAAAATTGCTTCTGTGGTTTTGTGTGAACGACAAAATCGTCGCCCGAAATCAGCAACTGAGTCGGCAGGGTAATGGCAGAAGAATCACTGATGATGCGGTCAGCCGTTTTGTACAAATCCAGTAAAATATTGACGGCAATCTGGCGGGTGATCAGTTTGTCCTGATCAAAATTCGCGTTACGTTGTGGATCGTGTGTCAGGAATTTTGATTTGACGTAAGAGTTAACGTAAAACAGACCGCGCAGGCGCCGCATGAATGCCAGTCCGGTTCGGGCGAAAGGCACGTACAGTTTGACTTTGAAGGCCGGGGAAGCCAGCACGACACCGCGAATTTTCGGCGCATAATCATGCACCCACGTAGCAACCAGCACGGCGCCCACGCTTTGCGCGATCACCACAATATCTTCTGCTTGTACCCCTGCGTCTTTTTCAACAAAACGGACAAACTCATCAACGTCCTGTACGGATCGGGCAAGGCTCGGACTGTATCCGCGTTCACCGGGAGACTGGCCGTGCCCGCGTGCGTCCCAGGCATAAAAATCGGTATCATGCATCGTCAGTTCATCCACTATATGCTGCAACCGGCCGGAATGTTCGTGCCCGCGGTGAAATAAAATAATCACTTTCTTGCCAGCACTATGCGTCGCCGGCCAGTGGCGAAAGTACAACGCTTCACCATCGCCGGTCGAAAAGGTATTTTCCTGATATTGGCGAATTTCCTGATTCATGTGACTTTCCTTGTTGTTTTATTCTGCATAATGAAAAGCGTGTGAATATAGCGTCGCAGCACGCGCCAGAGTTTTTAATACACGCACCTATCCATAGAAATAATTAAAGAAGTGGAAAAATAACGGTGCGGTATAAATCAGAGAATCCAGCCGGTCGAGAATGCCACCGTGACCGGGCAGCAGATTCCCGTAATCTTTCACGCCGACGTCGCGTTTGATGGCAGACATCACCACATCCCCGCAGAATCCGCCAAAACCGATGATGAGGCCCGCAGAGAGAGAATGCAGACCATTCATCGGGGTCAGCAGCGGGCCAAATATCCCCGCCAGAAGTGTTGTCGTGAAGATGCCACCCGCTAAGCCAGCCAGGGTTTTATTCGGGCTGACCGTGGGCGTGACCTTGATTTTCCCAAACCTTTTGCCCCATAAATATTGAGCAATGTCGTTGATTTCAGTGGCAGCGACCAGAAAGACAACCAGCAAGGCACCCGCGCTGCTAGTGTTACCTGACAGGGTTAGTAAATACGCCACGTGGCTCAGCGCAAAAACGGTGGTCATCATTCCCCAGTGCATGACCGCAGCAGAGTGCAAAAAACCTTTAGTGTCGCCGATCATGACCATTCTGGCAGGAAGCAACAGGAAGACATAAATCGGGATAAAAATAATAAACATGCCGTACCATGACATTCCAACCCAGATATATTGCAGCGGGATCGCCGCATACATCCATAAAAGCGGAATACGGTCAGAAAGGCGGGTAGGGGCGAGTGTCAGATATTCTTTGAGTGATAAAAAACTGACAAGGCCAAAGAAGCTTAACGCTAACCATTTTGGTGACAACATGGCTAATGAAAAAACAAAAATGATCACCCACCAGCTTGTGATCCGTTGTCTTAATTCAAGCCAGTCACGTTGTGGTTTGCATTTAATTAATATGAATAAAATGAAGGTAGCGAAAAGCGAAATACCAAAAATACCTGAAAGGCAATATTGCAGCGTTTGAGCTGAATCAGACATTCATTACCGCCACGGCTTCACGACAGCGATTAATGCATGTCCAGATCAGTAATAATGCAGCGACGATTAACACCACGTTGAAGATATATAAATACTGAGGCCACAACGCAATGCCAAGCCCTGACGTACCAAATAAAAAGGCACGGTCACTTTTCCCAAGTGGGCCGCGATTGTCTCTTTTACCGGTCAGTGTCTGCGTGAGAATGCCGCAAAATTCGCTGAACCATGACAACAGCACCACGACGACCACAAGCTGTGGCGAAACGCCGGTCAGAAAGGCAAAAGCGAGGTAAAGAGCTGCATCAGAGATAAGGTCTCCCGCCTCATTGAGGATCGCGCCCAACGGAGTTCTTTGATTGAATTCGCGAGCCAGCATGCCATCAATGGCATTCAATGCCATGCGGAAAAACAAAAAAATCGGCAGTGAAATATACAGAACGGGAAAAGGGAAGAGCATCAATATTCCGCCCAAAACGACAGAGCTGAACATAGCCACAAGTGTGACCTGATTGGCTGTCACGCCCCGTTGATGGAGTTTTACGACCAGGGGTCTTAAAAGATTTTGGAAGCGGGGTTTCATGTCGTAAAGCGTCACTGTGTGGCTCCTGCCCTGGTGATGAATAGTCGTGAGGAATGACGCCCGAAGGCGTCATGGTAATAAACGTTCTACCAGTTCGAAAAAGGGGTCTTCGCCAAATGCGCCGCCCGGTCCGGTGAACGCATTGGCAGGGCGCCAGGTCCAGTGTCTGTTTTCACCTGCCTGCATAAATAACCGGCACAAGACAGTGACCCCGCCTTGCGTACATAGATTGGCTTCCACACAGCCTGTCACTCCTTGCCCGTATAAAAATACCGGCGTGAACTTAACTTTCCGGTCTTCATACTGCAGCTGAATACCCGGCACGCTGAACGATTTTCCTCCGATCAGGCATTCAACCAGTGAGACGCTGGTGCTCTCCACCCTGATGCCGGTGTCCGTCAGCCACTCTTCTATGTTTTCCTGAAGTTCGCTCATCCGCTGGCGGAACTCGGCGATATCCGCCTGACCTTTATTATCAAATGAGCCGCTGCGGGGCTGGCTGTCTTGCAGCTTTTTTAGAAACCGTTCTTTTGCTGACATACCTGCTTCTCCTTGAAACTTTTTGGCAGCCCGGGATTGCGGCGCTGCATGTTTAAATTATTATTGTGCCGGAAAAGAGAGATCGATATTTTCGTTCTCAGTATGCAGAATGAATGTCTGGTATTCCCATCGTCCCGTCGCGTTAGTCGCTTTTACCAAAATATCACCGCTACCCTTAGTTCCGCTGACGGGTATTTTAATCGAGGCAGCACTGTCACTGACTTCTCCTGAGACAAAGAAAGCATCAGAAATATTATTGCCTAATTTTTCGATAACTCTCGAATCGTGCGTGGCGGTGAGAAGCGATGTTTTATAGACTTCACTGCTTTTCATTAGCGACATAACGAACGTAAAGACTGCAACAAAGAAGCAGACGAACGACAGTGGAATGGCCCATTTCCAGTTCCTTCCAAGCCATGTCTTCTGAGTGGTTTCGTTTGATACATCTGTCAGTGGATCCCGGGTGATGACAGCGTGATTCGTAAACCAATCTTGTTTAAATGAGCCGTTTTTAAAGCGGTAAGCACACAGGCCATATTTAAGATCCATACCACTTTTATCTTTAACAAAACCGCTATCTTTCCCTAAAGAATATAGAAACGCATCCACAAGGAGCAGCATCGAATCAATCGCCCACCAGATCCCAAAACCACCCACAGTGATTAATTTTAAAATTCCGGTTGCCACTTTCCCAAGATAAAATCGGTCAGCACCCAAAAAACCTGCAAAAAAAGACAGTATTAAAGCCAGGACTCTATTTTTACGAGCCATATTATAAATTTCCTTCTATTTAAAGTAATGCGGATTTTATATCCGATAGTTTGTAAAATAATAAAACGGTTGTTTTATTACTCAATATAACCCGGCAGAGTTATATAAAGTCGGGGAGATAAATTCAGCAGAAGTGTTTACTCCTTTACCACCCACGTCATTGAGCAACTCTCCCTTATCGCAGCAATATCAGGCATATTTGAGACTGAACGTCAGGGATGCTTTTCTGCTTGTGTCAGCAATGCATACCGGTTCAGCAGTTGCGTGAACTGATTATCCGTTTGCATCACCAGCTGCGGCGAAACCTCTTTATTTTGCTGTTTATCCTGCGCCAGTTTACGCAGCGATTCCTCCACCGGCGGCGAGCTGTTCAGCGCCTGCTGGATGGCAAATACGGAGGATTTCAGCTGCGAGACGGTCATGTATTTACCGCGCTGCTCATCCAGCCCGTTTAATTTATCCGCCAGTTGCTGCAACTGGGTATTGGCCTGGTTCCAGCCATCGAGATTTTCCAGCGGAACCGCGCTGGCGTTCATATGCTGTGACCAGTTATTTGCCAGCTGCTGAGTCGCCGGGTTATCCGGCCACAGCGTTTGTGTCTGTTTGACCAGTTGCGTTCCGGTGTCCAGTGGCCAGCGAGGAGAGAGTTTTGCCAGCTGGTCGACCTGTTTTTGCATCGCTGCAATCAGCGCGGGTGCTTCACGATTGAGCATATCCGCCTGCTGAGATTTCAGCGTTTCCAGTGCCTGCGGGCTAAGGGGTTTCGGGAGAACCGGCAGCATTGCGGTCAGTTGCATTGCGGCCTGCGGACGATAGAACGCATGGATGCCCGCCTGAAGACCAATGCCCGCCAGCGCCGTGATCGCCACACCTGCAATAAATCCCTTCCACTGGATTATGCGTTTTACCGGCGGGGGCGGGGCGATCACCACCTGGGATTCGGCGGCCTCAGCTTGCGCGACATACACCCATTGTTCTCTGGGCGCGTTTTCTGACTGAGTTTCTGCCTGAACTGCCGCTGCGGGTAGCACTACGGCCGCATCGGTAGCGGCGTGCATATTTTCCAGACGGACGGCGGCACCGTGCATAAACGTGCCTAATGCGTCGAACTGGCTGGCGTGTTTCAGTTCCAGACGTTGCAGCACATCGCACAACGACGTGATCAGCTTTTCCGCCTGATAAATCGCAGGTAGATCGCGATACTCCAGCGTCACGGTACGCAGCGACTGCTGCAGGCGCTGGCTCAGACCGGTCAGAATTTCCATCCGCGCATGCACCGGCAATGGCCACAGCGCGGACCACTGACGGGAGATTAACGCCTCAAGGATCGCCAGACCTTCATTGAGACCCGTCAGGCCAATAAGCTGAGTTCTGGCCTGGGTATACCATGACGCAGTTTGCAGCTCTATGCCGTTTTGCTGAAACAGGTTCAGACACAGCTGTTCTACCTTTTTCCAGTCAACGTCGGGACGGGCCGGATGCGTCAGTTTACTCAGTTCTTCGCGCAAACCGGCGTAATCAGCCAGCGCACGCGGATCGCCACCGGTGCGCAATTGGCGGTTTTTTTCTTGGGTCATCATCTTGTCTTACCTGAGAAAGCGTTATTTGGCAGTGAAGTTTGTGCACCCGACTCTCTGGGTGCACAATGACTAACATGGTAAATTAATAATTATCCCCACCTAAAAATTCGATGCGTTCATTCGTCATTTTTGTCTGACAATCATAAGTATTAATCCTGTTTTGAATCGGCGTAATTTCCATATCCGCATCAGATAATTTTCCGCATTTAAGCGCTTTTTCATTCACCCAGGCTTGTTGTGATTTCTTCATGGAAGTTTTAATCGAGTCCGGGAGGCTTTTCCAGATATCATTCAAGTTTCTGTCGCTTCTCGCATAATTATTTTTTGAACTGGATAATTTTACGGTGAATTTGGAAGTGATGATATAATCTTTATTCACTGCTAGCGTGGACATTTGATATAAAGAATTCTGAATGTAATTAATTCTGCTTACTGATATATCTTTTTTGTTATCTGCCAGGCTGAGACTGTAGGGATAATTACTCCACACAACCTTGCCATTATTCATTTTCCCATTATCTGAAATGATACTGGACAGATACTCCGGATTGTTTTTTAACACTTCAAGGGTTTCTGGTGGAAGTTGTGCCGCTATTGTTGCACTGCAATTCAGCGTTCCGTCGGTTGTTGATGTGGTTGAGACATTTGAAATCGTCATGGGTATTGAATCTATTTTACTCTGAAATTCCTGAATGTCTTTTTTATGGAATGTCTCAGGACTGGTAATGTAATCGTTCTGCAGTTTCGCTCCTGCTTCACTTTTGATGTAGTCCTGAACAGCTTTGACAGCATCCTCTCTGCCACATTTGAAATCTTCGCCTCCAAATAGCCCCGCTTGTGCGCTTAAAGAAAATAATGAGGCGGTGGTCAGTAAAAAAATACCTTTAAACATATATAAAAACCCTTTATTAATTAAAATGACCAGACATTGCGCCTGGTTAGCTTTTCCATGCATATCATCTGTTTTATTTAGAGGCTATTTCATGATCTTGGGTTACTCCTCCCTGTTGACATTAAATTTTAAAAAACAGGAATTAAAATATTTTAAATTTGTCACACGTAATTCTGTTGTTTCATATGACGCATCAGCACGCGGCCTTCCGGCATAAACTCTGTTCCGAAACGCACCAGCCCGAGGTCTTTCAGTTCAGCGTCGATGGCATATTCGAGGTGCCCAGGCCTGGACTGAGGCAGCAATATCACATTGATTTTTCTCAGGCGGGGTTCGTATTTGAGTAACGTGCCGGAAAGTGTGGTCAGCAGCGAGTGCGCCGTGCCGGGCATCCCTTGCAGGATTTTGCTCATGTCCGGCAAGCCATAATCGGGCAGGTGCGTAAGCGTGCCCGCGCGACAGTTAAGAATGCGCTGCATGTTATCAAGCACAGAGAGGATCACCTGATTCTCTTCGCTGACGTTGTGCAGATCGAGGCCGCCGGCAAAGTTGCCGAGCAGCATTTCGTAAAGTGAGGGTGAGCGTGAGTTGGGCATCAGTCTTTCACCGGTTGCAGCGTCAGACCATTATTTCCAAGCTCGATAACACGCGCTTTATCCGGATCCAGTTCTTCCCTTTTCATAACCAGCCGCCACTGATTTTTATCCATATCCGGATGACGGAATAACCCGACGACAGCGACAAATTTGGCATCCTTTTCCATTGGCATATCCAGTGACATGGCTGTGCCCGGCTTAATCACCACATTACGGCTGGCCAGCAAGTCATCTTTCAGCGCGTCATCGCCTTCTCCCGCCAGCTGCTGATAAACCGTTTTCTGGAAGTTTTTATCATCACGTAATTGATAAACGCGCACCAGCACCGGCTGTGAGGAAGAACTCGCCTCAGAGGCATCGGTATTGAGGGCTTCACGGGCAGTGAAATCCAAATGTAAGTCTTTTATTTGCTTGTAGAAAATAGATTTGGTTGCAGAGACGGTGCCGTCTGTCACTGCCTGAGTCAGCCCGCAGCCGCTCAATAACAGGACCAGTGCAGGCAGGCAGAATTTATTTTTCCAGGCGGTATTTAATAACACGTCGCGTTCCTTCTTGATGCGTTTGAGGCGCCAGTCCACAGTAGTGACCAAGCTCCACGGTAAAGTATTCAGGGATATCGTCAGATGCGCCGCCTTCTTCCAGACCCAACACACCGGTCAGCCCAAGTCTGAAAGGAACGTCACCAAGCACAGGAGCCGGTAACAGCCGGACAGGGACAGTCAGCTGGATACGGGCTTTATAACGCCAGCCGAGATAAACACGAAGTAACACCAAAAAATCAGCATAAATCGGTCCGTCGGGCAGCCATTCCTCTGCTTCATCCGCGTTTTCGGTATACAGCGAAATCAGTAACTGACTGTTGGCGTCAGTACCTTCGTCGCCCATTACGGTATCGCCATCCAGCCAGTTAGCACCTTCACCAGCGAATGCCATCGGAGAGGTAATAGGTACAGCGCGCAGACAATGCGGGGTCACTTCCGTGCGGGTAAATGGTGCCAGTAAACGCACCAGCGCCTGCACTCCCTCCGCCGTTCTCCCCGGTTGCCGCATCACCCCGAGAAGGGCCAGAAACCGCGAGGCAGGCGTTGCGAAATGCTGTTGTGTGCCGGGAATACCCATGCCAATCAGACCCAGCAGACTTTGAGATGTACTGTCTTTGCCACCCGATTCAAACGTCGCGGGATAAGAGTATTTTCGCCAGATGCGATAAAACTGCGTCATGATTCGGTGGTTGAAGATGTCGAGGAAACCTTCTAGCACTTCATGTCCTTCACGCTGCTGTGTGATGTCGTCGATATAGGCCGTCGGCAGCGGAGCATCTACTCCGTATAACCCCATAAAGGTGGTACGAACGGTCAGCGGCGCGTCCGAATGATGTTCATCCTTTTCCAGCGCTTTCAGCTCACTGACCGGGAAACCCATCCCAGGATGTGGCCGGAAACGCACCGGATCATCTGCCGGATTGTTGGTGCTTCCCAGCTGCGGTGCATCCGGTTGGTGTTTTTCCAGAAGCTGACAGAAGCGGTAGAAGTTAATCCGACAGATGTCCCGCTCAAGCCTGGCAGTTAGCCGGGAATGCGGGGCTGGTGATTTTCTTCCCATTCCAGACGTTCTCCTGTCGGTTGAAGTATGAGGGTAAGGCGGTTAAACAGATGGATATCGGTATACAACGCGAAGAAGCGGCTGAGCATTTCACCAAACAGGCAAATATCGCCTCTGCCGGCAAATCCATTGCTGTCGAGCGTGATTTCAATGTGTACACCGCGGAGCAGATAGCCGCGTTCAAAACGCTCGATTTCGCTGTGCCGGACATCGGCAATCGCTTCAAGACGGCGGCGGTTCATCTCACTTTCTGTCCAGTCATACAGTGCCAGCGTCCCGCGTAAGACTTCGGCGTTGTCCATCATCCACAGAAAACTGCTGCCCAGATGGCTGAGTACCCGCCAGTGAAAACGGTCACGGTTCGGTGGATAGCACGGCATGGTCGGTACGGACAAATTGCGTACGCGAACGTTCGCGCTGGTGGTTTTGACTGTGGTGTCCAGTACGGTACTTTGCAGTGATTTACGCGGTAACTGGCCGTTGGTGCCGGTCAGGCTCAGGGACAAATTTTCGTTTTCCGGCACGGTATGGTTATCGAAAGCTTCGCCACCCAGCACCAGCCAGGTATCGTGCAGTCCGGACGGACCGCGCCTGACGCGGGTGTGGTAGTAATATTCCGGCGCATCGTGACGCAACATGCCACCCTTATGGCGGAAACTGGTGAAGGGCACATACACCTGATGTCCGGAATGCTTGGACGAAATAACCGAATCGACCGAGTAAATTTCGGTATAACCGTCCTGAACACGCATAGGCCTTAGCAGATATTCTGTCTGCAACGATGACAGCGTTAATGGATCGGACTCGAGCGCAAAGAGGTTAATGACCGGCACACAGTTCAACCGAAGATGCTTCTCTAAGAACGAAAAATCGTGTTCCCAGCGATTCTCCAGCACGACATCTATTTCAAACCAGCTCAGCTCAGCCGGTAAGGCAACTGTCTCCAGTCCTTTGAGCGCGACGAACATAAATTTCTCGCGGAAGGTGAAGTATTCCAGCAGTAACTGATAACCACTAAACGCACTCTCACCTTTTGGCCACAGCGTATCTGTTTCACCAAATCCCTGCGGGGCAAAGAATCCTTCCAGCGGATGACGATCGGCCTGACCGGGCAAACGTACCCAAAGTCTGGCGGTATTCAGCGTCAGAGCTTCATGCAGGGCACAGGCCAGTGGCGCATCGGCATCAAAATAGAGCGGAATATGGCTCAGATTGATTTTGCTCCAGTCTGCCAGTGCACCGCAGTTGAAACGCATTCGGATCACCGAGCGACCATCGGGTTCGGTATCCAGCACAGCACGTTGCAGCGAAAGGGGCAGCAATTCGATGTCCTGAGTGGTGGTATAGCGGCAGCGCGTAGCCCGCTCGCCGATAGGGCGCGACAACACTTCAAATCCTTTTGTCATCACCATCCGTTCTTTCATACCCTGCCAGTCAGGTGCGAATTCCACAATGGAAAGGGAAGGGATGGTGCGCAGGTAGTGCGGCCACAGCAGGCTGACTAATCCCTCGGTCAGTTCCGGAAGGTCATCATCGAGCTTTTCACGCAGACGCCCCATCAGGAAGGCAAAACCTTCAAACAGACGTTCGACATAAGGGTCACGGGCACCGGCTTTATCCAAATTAAGTCCGGCAGCGCGGTCAGGGTGCGCGCGGGCAAATTCTTCGCCCGCCTCGCGTAAATAACGCATTTCAGCGTCAAAATAACGCAGGGTTAAATCGTCCATATTTTTCTTTTCATTAAGGTGAGTGAGCTGAACGGGATGGCATTAATTATGGCATAGCGATTCATCTAGTACATATTGGGTTGCCATGCCCGGAGTCCAGCCCAGAGGAATGCCTTGACATTGAATATACCCTCGATTACTCAAATCATATTTACATGTAAATAAAATAAAGTTGTGAAAATTAATATTACAACCAACGAAATTATCGAGAATAGCATTAACCTCCTCCCACGCTCGATAGATATTTGTTTTCCATGGGCAATAACAGGAATGACCATCAATAAAAAAGGGATGATTACTAATGGTGAAAATGCCGCAAAAAAACTCCACGCAGAAAAAGTAACGACAGGGGGGTTATGAAAATATTTGGATATAGCTTCAAAAGCGAAGAGGGATATCGTTAATGATAACAGACAGAAAAAAACAAATCCTAAAAATGCTAGAAATCTATGTTTAAGGTCATACATGATTAATACATCCGTGGTGTAACATCGTTAATAGATGAGCGTAAATATTCAACCACTTGATTCCCTATAAATTCCACGCCTTTATTTAGCATTTTATCTGCGTACATAGAGCCCAAATGCCAAACTCCTTTTTGCATCTTCCTTGCCTCCCAAACTAACTCTTACTGCGCTGATTCTATATACTTAATTACTTTATCAGTTATTTCGAATTTTTCATCCATCATATTAAGTATCCAAGCTGTTCCAAAACCAAAACCAAAACCAAAACCAAAACCAAAACCAAAACCAAAACCAAAAACAACGACAACAACCAAAGGCCCTATGATAAAAGGTGTCATTGAAATGACTGCACCAGCGCCCCAAACTACAGCAGAAACAATACCAACCTTTACAACATCAGTGGCAAGACTACCAATAAACGTTGCTAAAGTTGCTTGGTCATTTAAAATATAATCAACAGTTCTATATGCAGCAGCAACATATATAGTTAGCCTTGCACCTTCGATTACTGATTTCGCCAATCCATACTTTCCGATGCCAATGTCTACAATCTTAGGTTTTTTTAATACACATACCGGTGCATTTAGTATTTTACGCACACCTGGATAACCAGATATCTTGATAAGCTCAGTTCCTTTTTCATTCTCAAAGGTCGTGGCTTTGATACCAAAACTACCAAGTTTGGCTATCAGAGTTGATGTATTTCTTGCATCTCGTCCATTTAGACCATAGTCACAATGATTTGTCCTAGACTAGACTGAGTAATATCTACCCATTCTTTTTTAAAGATATTCCAACTAGCCAGTATTTCATACCCTTCTTCAGGGGTAAGTAGCATCACATCCTGATTTCGGGCTTCAAGCATTGCCCGGATGCGATCGCCGGGTAACGTATGCGTATTAATCAATATAGTCGCATGATAATCAGGTACATAGCCTGAGTCTTTTTTTCCCCAGTCACATAGGACGACAGCACTGGTTGTTTCGTTTCGGCAGGGTTTTTAGTTTCTGTTGATGAACTTCCTGAGAAGTCATATGCATCATTCACCATCGAAGGAACAAATCTAGCCTGGCGGGGGCAACTGCTTTTGCTGTGCGTGTGGTTATGTGACTTATTATATTTCAGATGGGTGGGTATAAGCCTGCAATTACTTCAAATACCCTTCAGGTAACTGCTGCCAGTTATCGTTAGATGTTAATTCAATGAACTTAAAGCAAAAATAACGAGGGGTGTGCTCCAGGATATCTTCATGTCGTGCTATTGCTATTTTAGCCGCGCAATGACCTTTTGATTTCTTAATGTCAAAGGTTTTGTAACCACCTATTTTTTCCGAGTTAACCACCCCGTTGACTTTCCATCCTAAGTGAATCTGCCCATTATCTGTAATTAAGTCGGAAAGTGATAGTGGTATGTGAAGAGAATCACCAGCGAGTAATTTTTTGGGGTGATTAGCTGATTTTGCCTCACTTACATCAGGTTCAATACCGAGTCTACCAACACTGAAATACACAAAAATCGCGTGGCCCGTATTGTTTGTTACAACAATATTGGGCTTTCCGTACTGTATGAGTGCGAAAATTGCCGCTACAGTAAATAACAAATATATTTTATTTTTCATTTTAACCTTATGGAAAAGGTATGTATTCCGGATTCTCGCTATTCCAACACCAATGAGTAGATCGAGACTCTGCGAGTTGGCTATCTGACGCAAACTCTAATGCATCTAGGATATTTTGGGTTGTTAGGCTTTCGGCGAACTTCCCATGTTCTTTGAAAAGAGCAAATCCGATCCGCATACTGGTAACGTCATCAATAGTATCATTGCCCATAGCTCCTGGGGTCATATTCTGCTCCCAGGAAGAACCGTTCAAAAGAAGCGATTCGCTAAATCCAACGCTGAGCCCTACAAATCCATAGTGGATATTTGACCAGACATCAAGATAGTAATCATGCCTTTTATATTTGTGGTAATACGACTTAGACAACTGTCCGCTTTCAAGGGGGCGAGTAACGGCATTATTGAGGAATTTTTGCCGTATAATCTGTTTGTGATCCCATATCGCTCCTGTTTTAACCTTCGGGTACCATAAGGCCATCGCTAATAATAGCTCTTGTTGTGGAGGCGGGGTCAGTTTCACATAAAATGGTAACTCATCCCATACTTGTCTCCTTTGATTCAGTGTTTCTTCGTCAATGAAATATCTAATTTGATTAGCTGTTTCGCATCTAACATTTTTTTTGATCTCATCAAGTATATAGTTAGCTACGTTTATTGCCCCGTCATTATGCTGACAAACTATTTTTGGCTTCTCTTCATTTTTATGATTTCTATTATCTAATACTTTATTACTATTATCCGTCGTGCTTTTTGACACCCCTGTATTTGTTGGAGAAAAATCATATGCATCATTCACCATCGACGGAACAAATCTAGCCTGACAGGGGCAACTGCTTTTGCTGTGCAACGATCCGGCAAATTTTCGGCCCATTATGGAATCTCCCGGAATATGCCCGATGATCTTATAAATTCCGGGATGCTGACCACAGGTAACGGGTTCCTGCTCACGGGCAACGGGTTTGCCCATGATGGTATGAGTGGGTTCACCGCCGAGGATTTTTCCTCCGCAGGTGGTTTTATCGCCCAAAACTAAGTAATAACCTTTTGCCATAGTGATAATCCTTTAAGGAGAGGCAATCATCATTAAATGATTGAATAGAAATCAACAGGCAATATTTTATTATAAACAATAACTTTTATTAAGTGCATATTTAGTTGCCATCCCTGGTGTCCAGCCTGATGGAGTTCCCTTACACTCTATATACCCTCTGTTTTCTAGACTTTTTTTATCTATCATAGAAAATGAAGTGATTCCTATTAAAGTTACTAATAAAAAAAACAATGAAATTCTTATAAGTATCGAGCCAGATTTCGTAGAAATGCTTTTACCTTTAGTGAACACAGGGAGTAACATTAATGCATACGGCATGAAGAAAAGAGGGAAGCAAATGGCGAAGATAGACCACATTGAATAAATGACAACAGAATTATATTTTTGATATGAGGATAGCAAATAAAATCCAGCATAAAAAACAGAGAAAGATAATCCAGAGAAAAGTAAAAAGCCCAAAAAAGAAGAGAAGCGTTGTTTCGTATTATATATCATCAATAAATCCTCGGTTTATGTCGGCAATTGAATTTCTCAAATACTTCATGACTTCGGATTCGATAACTTCTACACCTTTTTCCAGCATTTTATCTGCAAACATGGCGCCTAAATCCCACAAGCCTTGTTCCATATCCTTGCACTTACTTCTAGCTGTTTCAACAAACTCTTGCTGAGCAGCTGTAAGGTATGCCACCACTTTATCAGTTACACCAAACTCGCTATCTAATATGTTTAAGATAATTGCTATTCCTAGCCCGCCTAACACTACAACTCCTAAGGGCACTGCAACGACAGGAACAAATGCAACCAATACCTCACCAATGCCCCAGATAATTGTTGTATTAATTGCTAACTTCGCTACGTCAGTAGCTAAATTACCTATGAACATTGCCAGAGTTGTCTGATCATTCAAAATAAAATCTACAGTGCGATATACCGTTATAAATATAAATGCAATGGTGGCACCTTCTATCATTGCACCTCTTAATCCATATTTCTCTATACCTGCTTTAAGTATTTGTGGGTTACGAAGGGAAAATACAGGGGCATTTAATATCTTACGAATTCCCGCATAGCCTGATATTTTAATCAGTTCAGTGCCTTTTTCATTTACGAATTTTGTTGCAGTGATGCCAAGGCTACCTAACTTCGCTATTACGACTGATGTATTGACTATGTCTCTAACATTTAATCCGTAGTTTACAATAATCTTCCCCGGCCCTGATTGAGTAATACTAACCCAGCCAGTTTTAACAGCGTGCCATGCGCCAAGCACATCAAAGCATTCTGCTAAGGTAAGAAGCATCACAGTAGTACTATTGGCCTGTAACAAGTCACGAATGCGATTATCTGGGCTAGGATATGTATTAATCAATGCAGTCGCAGGATAATCAGGTACATAGCCTGAGTCTGTTTTTTCCCCAGTCACATAGGACGACAATACCGGCTGTTTGGCCTGATCTGCTGTGGTTTTATTTTGAGCCTCGCCTGTCCTGGTTTCATATGTTTTTATTGTTATCGAAGGAATAAGGCGTGCCTGGCATGGGCAGCTGCTTTTATTGTACGTTGTGCCGGCGAATTTACGGCCATTAACCAAATCAGACGGAATGGCTCCAACCACGGCAAACATGCCCGGATTCAGACCGCAGGTCACAGGTTCCTGCTCGCGTACAACCGGTTTGCCCATCAGTGTGTGTCTGGGATCGCCGCTGAGGATTTTCCTCCGCAGGTGGTTTTATCGCCCAAAACTAAGTAATAACCTTTTGCCATTGTGATAATCCTTTATTGAGATAAATCCATACTAAATGGAGAAAGACAACGGGCTTTATGTATTTCAAATAATATTCGGCATTTAATTTACTTTCTACATAAGTCGCCACTAAACGCATACTTTGTAGCTGTCCCAGGCATCCAGCCTGATGGAATGCCTGGACATGAAATGTATCCTTTATTCTTTAATACAGAGACATACCCAAGTGATAAAGATATGGATAAAAATAATGAAAAAACACAAAGGCATTTGAAAAATGGCATTAATTTTTCCATCTTCTTTATCGCTATTTTTTCTTCATATATGCATTCTAAAATAAACCAATAAATTGGGAGTGTGAAAATAAGAGGAATGCAAACCAAGCTTGTGGACATCCAGGAAAAAGTGATGACATGATTAAAATCAAGATAGTTATCCATTTCAATAACCCAAAAATAAACCGATAACAAAAATATGCTTGATAAAAAAAATAATGATAAAATACTTCTTGTTTTTCTTTTCATATCAATATTTCCTGTAATATATTTCTTCAAGAGTATTTCTTAAGTATTTTTTAATTTCCAATTCTATCACTGCTTTGCCTTTTATAAGCATATCATCGGCAAACATAGCTCCTAAATCCCAAATGCCCTTTTCCATTTCTCGTGCTTTCTCGACAAATTCTTGTTGAGCATGTTCGATGTATTCAACAGTATGGTCCGTTATCCCAAATTTACTATCGAGTTGATTTAAGCCCCATGCGGCTAAAAATCCAACACCTACAACAATTGCTAAATTTAGAACTATAAATGGAGTTACAACAACAGCTCCTGCTATAAATGAAACGGTAGATACAATGCCTATTTTAATTACATCAGTTGCAAGAGAACCTATGAATGTAGAAAGGGTGGTTTCATCATTTAAAATATAATCAAGAGTTCTGTATGCTGCAGCAACATAAAAAGTAACTCTGGCACCTTCTATAATCGATTTTGTAACTCCAAATCTTCCGATCCCTAAGTCTACAATTTTAGGATTCTTAACGGCAAAAACTGGGGCATTCAAAATCTTCCTGACACCGGGATAGCCACTTATTTTAATCAATTCAGTACCCTTAGAATTAGTAAAATTTGTTGCTTTAATACCAAAGCTACCCAGTTTAGAAATAATCATTGAAGTAGTGACCACGTCCTTCACATTTGTACCATAGTTGACTATGAATGACCCCGGTGCAGATTGCGTGATCGTAATCCATCCATCCTTAAATGTTCCCCATGAGCTAAGTACTTCAATACATTCCTCAGGTGTTAGCAGAGCAATATCTTGATTATTCGATTGTAACAATGCTCGAAGTTTCATGTCCGGAAAATTGTTCGTATTGATCAATGCGGTGGCCGGATAATCAGGAACAAATCCCGACGCCGTGGTTTCGCCAGTGACGTATGAGGACAACATGGGTTGTTTCGTTTCAGCAGAACTTTTTGTTTCTGCTGATGAACTTCCTGAGAAGTCATATGAATCATTCACCATCGACGGAACAAATCTAGCCTGACAGGGGCAACTGCATTTGCTGTGCAACGATCCAGCAAATTTTCGGCCCATTATGGAATCTCCCGGAATATGCCCGATGATCTTATAAATTCCGGGATGCTGACCACAGGTAACGGGTTCCTGCTCACGGGCAACAGGTTTGCCCATGATGGTATGAGTGGGTTCACCGCCGAGGATTTTTCCTCCGCAGGTGGTTTTATCGCCCAAAACTAAGTAATAACCTTTTGCCATAGTGATAATCCTTTATTGACTATTAACCACATAATACAGCGGCGCGGGCAGGGTCGATGGCTATCAGTGCGCTGAGTAAAATATCCATGTCACTCAGCATCCGGTTTTTATCTCCGTCGCCTCGTTGCGATTTCATCCGCAGTAATTTCAGCCGGCGGGCTTTGACTTCAAATACCAGCCCCGGCTCCCACTGCGGCAACGTGAGTGACAGGCTGTCAGCATCGAGGCTGCCGAGGAGATGCAGCGCCATATCATTTTTACCGTACTGCTCCGAAACCCGCGCCATCACTAAGCGCAACAGCCACTGGTGGCGGGCGGTGTGGATGCCCGGTCTGGTCTGCAACCAGGTCAGTGCATACTCCACACCGTCGCTGTCTGCCTGGGCAAGCGCTTCAGGCTCCAGCAGGAGAATGTCATCTTCACCGGAAGCAAGGGAGGCAGCGGGTTCATTTCCCCAACCCGAGACAGATTCCAGCACCTGCTGGTTAATCCAGCCTTGTGTGACTTCATCGGCAAACGGTGTGCCGTCGCTCCATGACAAACTTTCCAGACCCGGCAAACGGGTGAGAAACAGCGCAAGATCCTGTGTGATGCAGGATGCCCAGCCTTCATATGGCGCGCCTGCCTTAATCAGCGCCTGATGTAAATACCACTGCACGTCGAGCCAAAAATGGTTAACACCTTCACCAAACATGGATTCCGCCTGCTCCAGCAGTTCGACCCAACTCTGTTGCAAATACAATCGTTTAAGCTGAGCACGATATTCAGGGCGGGGCGGGAGCAAGCGGGTGCGGCCACTGGCATCCAGCGGCGGCAGTTCGTGAACGGTGTCCCAGCGCACACTCTTAATAAGATGATGGCCTGACAACCAACCTTGTGGCTGATCCCTCAGGTATTTTGCCAGCATTTTCGCCTGATCAAGCAGGTCCCTCCCTGACTGCACGGATCGCAAGGAAGGGGATAAACCACTGTTTTCTGACTGTGACGACGATGCACTGGTTTGCGGGACGACGGCGCTCATCCCGCCTGACTGAGCGAGGCGATTTTCAAGTGCGGCGTAGAGCGCCCCCAGTTCTGGTTTTGAGGAGTCATTCCAGTTGTTGACGGCCTGTTCAATTAGCGCCAGTGCGCCAATGATGCGCGCAAAATCTGTTTTATCGACTTCAGGATAAAGCGACAGACTGTCCAGTACGCGTGATCCCGCGATCCATTCCAGTGATGTCTTGCGGCTGTTTGCACGCAGAGGATGCAGGTTTTCCCCGTAGCGGGCAATCAGTCCGGCCAGAAGAGAAAGTCCGTCAGCCAGTCCGGCCTCACCGTCACGATGAAGACGCGCCCAGATGTAATAGGTGGCCACGCGGACGTCTTTACATTGGCTGGCGAGCAGTTTTTCTGCCAGTTCGCAGGTCAGGGTAGTATCCGCACCGGAGAGTTTGTTGACCTCTTCGCGCATTTGCTGGAAGTCATCGTCGTAACCCGGATCTTCGCCCGCGGGCTGATCCGGTGTAATTGGCTGCAACCATTTATCCCAAAGGGCAACCTGATTTTCTGCCTGAGATAAAAGATATTCAGGCTCTGCCGCGCAGGCGGTAAGCAGGGTGGTTAATGTGGTCATTACGGTTCCTCGGCGATTGCATCGGGATCAAAAGGTTGTTCGGACGCTGACGGACCAGCCTGAATCAGGAAAATCTGTGCTGGTAATGTGAAGTTACGCAGCTGCAACAGACCCAGCGGGCCTTTACCCAGTTCAGTGCGCAATATCCACTGCAGTTGTTGTTTATCTGACGTGGTGAATGTCAGCTGATAACGGCCTTCATCCAGCTTTTGTTGTTTAGCCTGTTCAAGCCAGCGGATAAGTCCCCAGGTCCCCTGATAATCACCGTATAACCGGGCACCGGCGGAGGTCGAGGTCCATGTCAGCATGGTGCCCGGCTTATAGGTATCGCCCGGCCAGCGGAAGCTTTGCCAGCTTTCCATCTGATTGAAGTAACGCAATTTTTGTCCATCGATCGAAAGATTCGTTTCGACAACATCAGGAACCGGACGGGCCAGCAATTCAAAGCGCATTCCCTGGCTGCCGTCGGTGAACAGGATGTCGGATATCTGGCTGAGCTGGTTGATCGCCGCCAGAAATGCCGGATTGAAGGTCAGACCCTGACTGTTCACTTTATCCGGCACCCAGCTTGTCCCTTCTTTGTGCAGAACACCGCTCAGCTCACGGGTCAGGAAGTTGTCGATACGGCCACTATCCTTGCGAATAAACTCTGCCAGCATCGGAAGAGAAGCATCGCTTTTGCTGGCAGCAAACGGATAGCGTCCGTCGAAGGCGGATTTCCAGTTGTTAACAATGGCGTTTTTCCACTGGTCATTAAGGCTGGCCGAAGAGGGCTGTAATACGGCTTCCCATGCCTGTGTCAGTGGCTGTACAAACATGGTCTGGCCGAAACCGCTCCATTCTTCACCGAGGCTGGCAGCGATCAGGCTGCCATATTCCTGACTATCGGTCAGGTCTACGCTTTTACCCTGGAACACCGTTTGTGCCAGCACTTGCGTCATCTCCTGCGGGTCAGAAGCATTCGCCACCTGCTGAAGTTTCAGGCGCACGCGGGTAATACGGGTCAACAACGTTTGCAGGCTAAGCGAACTGTCCGATGACAACATGTTCTGCGCACTGCCCTTTCCCATCAGGGCGAGCAGCGGACCAAAGGTTTCATCCAGAGGCCTGACAGGCCCGCTGGCGTGCTGATCAATAGCAGGTTGTGAATCTTTATTGATGAGTGCTTTGGCTGATTTCACCAGAGAATCTGACAGCGCTTCGTTTTGCTGTCCGGTTTGTCCCTGCCATGCCAGCGTGTTCATCAGGGCGATCAACGGGGACTGGCGTACGTCGCTCATCAATGAAAGCTGATCAATAACATCTGACAGATTTTTAGCTTCATTCCAGCGCAGACTATTGAGAAAATTCAGCCAGCTACCCGCAAAGTCAGTGAAATAGCGTTCAGTGAGGCGTTTCTTTAACGCTTCCGGTGAAATATCTTCAGAGATCGCCCGGCGGTTATCGCTCAACACCCAGTCAATTTCCTCGCGACGCGAAGATACCGCTTTGTCGATCGCCTCCTGGATTTGTTCATCCCAGGCTTTGCGCGTGAACATACCCGGTACCACTTCATCGCTTCTGAACAGACGCTGCGCATCGGTATCACCCGTCATATCCAGCAGTGTCATGTCTGCATAATTGCGGCGGACTGAAAGCAGCATATTTTCATACAAAGTACTTTCAGCATTGCGCTGACCGATTTCACCCAGCAAAACCTGTCGCGACTGGGAAACCAGCGCCAGATCCGGCTTAATCTTCCAGTCTGGCTGCGTGCGCAGGTTGGCGGCATAAAACTGCCATAAGTCAGGAGCCAGACTCTGCCACAATCCCGGAGACACGCCGGGGCGTTGCGGTTCTGTCGTTTTCATGACCTCTGCGTAAAACGCGGCATCTGCTTTTTCCGGTCTGATCATCATCAGATATGCTTTAAGCTGGTCGTAGCCTGACTTTGCCAGCGCAGCACGTTTCGGGCTGTTGGCGGGAAGGCTGGCAAGTTCGTTGAGCTTATGTAGCAAACTTTCAGCTGCGGCATCGCGGATCAGGCGGTTATTAGCGCTGCCATATGATGGCAGCAGGGCTGTGAGCAGCTGCGCATTGTGGTCCAGACCAAAACGCTGATACCAAGGCGCACCCTCAGTAACGCGAGCCTGAAGACGACCGATATCATTGCGCAGTGTCTGCAAGGCAATTAATTGCTCATCGGAAACAGGCTGCGGTTTGGCGAGGTATTGCGTCTGCTCAGCGGCAGAGACCATCTGATGACGGTTCACAGCAAAGGACACCACGCTGCCAATGCCCCACAGGACGATCAGCGCGAGCATACCGTAGCAGAGCGTTTGCTCCCATGGCAGACCGACGCGACGACCGCGTGCAGACCGGCAGTCATCCAGCACGCTCTGCCAGCTTGCAGGCGGTGTCCAGGTTTTATCATGTACACCGGCAGAGGCTGCTGAGGTCTGCGGCAAGCTGAACATCAGGCCGCGCATTGGAATGCGTGCGGCATAGTCAGCAGACCAGAGTGTAAGTATCTGACCCCAGCGGGCTGCACCAGACTTGCCTAACGACTGCGCCAGACGCAGCAGAAAATCGTGTGTCTGTTGGGTCAATACCTGCTGCATTCCCTGCTCGCGCATCAGGGGTATCAGCGATTTCAGCGTTCTTTCTACCGATTGTGAGGTGGCATTAGCCGGGAAAATAACCCCGACCGGCTGCTCGATACGTTCATCCTGTGACCAGTCGCTTTCGCAAACCTGCCACAGATATACCGGCGCCTGATAACGCAATGCTTCGCCGGTTTTCTCAAGCGAGCGCAGACCGTCGTCCATCCACTGCGACGTTTTGCTTTGAGATTCGGTGACGGCCCAGAGAATGCCATCAAACGGACGGGTGCGACGCAATTTCCGCCATTCAGAAAGACGCGCATCGTCAGCAGCTTCATGCAGACTGCCACCGTGAATAAGCACGGTACGCTGACCTTCCAGCCAGCCCTGTTCTGCCAGTGTAGGTGCCAGGGCAGTGATTTCACTGGCCTCACCGACGATCATCAACAGGCGTACTTTATAACGCCAGAACAGACCGTAGCGGCGGCGCAGCCGAGCTTTGAGCTGGACTAACGCATTGTCAGATTTATCTTCTGACCTCATTGTTTTTTTTGGTAAAGGATTATCATCTCCCTGAGTTTGCTTAAGGATTTCATCAAAATGTTTTTTCCCCGCGAGCCTCGTGCCGAAAAATGACAGCAGTGCACAACATGTAAGTATGGCGGTCCCGACTATCAGACCGGTCAGCCAACGATCGCGCTCTGGCATCCCCTGAACTAAACCTATGTGTTCCGGATGCTGCCAGGCCAACCAGCAGAGAACAATACCGGCAACCAGAAACAACAGAACGACAGTCCAGAATCCAATTTCTGGTTTTTTAACTGGCAGGGAAATACGCTTCACGCTTTATTCTCCTTGTGAGAAGCGACAGGGGATACGACGGTACTCCAGACAGTGTCACTGTCTTGTTCGCCACTGAGAACCATATGTGGTAAGGGATGACGACTAATGGCCTGAGCAGCAGCGGCGATCGCAAGCCAGTGGCCGGTAATCCCGGGATCACCCATAAAGGAATTAAAATCATGTACTGATGAATCCTCAGTAATATTGAGTAGAGGAGGCTTTCCCTGAACCGCAATAGCACTATGATATGCATCTGTCTCCGGATGTATTTCAGTCATCCAGAGGTGTTGTATCGCATCAGGGGGCAAGAGAGCCCAGTCGGCGGATTGTAAAAGCCCCGCCTGCAATGGAATTTGCTGTGGCAAAGAGGACTCCGGTCGGTGTAATAATGCGAGCGGCAACAGTGTTTTCTGAGTCAGGCGATTTCCCAGTAAAAGACTCACGACAGATTCAGCACTCATTGCTGAACTCTTCGGCCCAATCTGTACGGCGATGACCAGCAGGAGTTCAGAACTTTTAATCCGGTGATCTAACCATTGGTCGATGACACCTAAACCATGACCAGACATGAAACAGAAAGGCTGACAGATTTCACGGGTCCGCCAGGCTCGCATCCAAATTTCCTGAACACGCTCTTTTGGCAACGAGCAGGAGGACTCGAATAAAATGGCCACAGGATTATCAGGCGGCAGAGAGGAAAACTGCTCAGCAAGATTGCTGAGCAGATGATCAAAAGAGTTAGAAATAAGCGTTTCTTTTGACATGTCCTCAGTAACAGGAAGACGGCTATGACGAACACTGCTCTCGGCTTCCCACGACGCCTGGGGATACAGCTTGTTTTCATTATTGATTAACGCATCAGCCACCGTGATGAATTGCTCTTCATCACAATGCGCGGTAATACAATCGGCAGCCAAAACTTGTAACGCCCGGCGTCCGCGACGGACTTCTTGCAAAACGAACTGTTCGCGTCTTTTATCCCAGGCGTTGGCATGGATTTGCTGCATCATATATACCGTCAGGCGTAAGCCCAGGAGTACGACCCAAAACAGAAGCGGAATGCCAATGGCAAACCACCAAAAGGAGGTCTCGCCCACCAGTTTCCCCAGAAATCGCATGAGTAATATTCCCGATGCAATAAAGGCCGCCAATGCACCAAGCCAGCGTAATGCTCTCGGTGGGGCAGGGCGTAGTGACGGGGCAGGAATGCTTTGTAGATTGACAGGCATAGGAGGCTCGTTTGAGTATAAATTATATTAAATATTTATTGAGTGCTTGGAGTGACGATTTAATAAATCATGCCCTGATATATTGAAATAGATAAAGGCGATCAAGTATGTTTGAATGCTATAGTTCTTGATTTTTATTTAGTTGCACTTGCTTAAATTGGGAGGGGCAGGAGATGCCGGTATCATTTACTCTTACTCTTTTAATTTATTCGCAGCATCTTGCAAAACGTAATTCTGTAAACTAACACCCTCATTGCCAAAATAACATTTCACATCTTTTACTTTAATAGCAAAAAGACCCAGATCGACGATTTTATTCCATTTCCCATCGCTATTTTTCATCAAAATCACATCGTTGACATCTATTGCATTATCAGTTCTATTAATAAATCCAGTTTTTTCATCAAGACTAACACCACAAAAATAAGCAATAGAAGATGTTTTGCATAACCTGGTTACAATAAGCTGCTGATTTTTTTTGTCTCTGACAGCATCAAGTATATTTTTTCTTTCAGGTGTTCCTTTTTCTACGGATTTGCAGAAATCATTGGAGTTATTTAATTCAGATAAGAGTTTTTCTATCCCACCAGACAAATGACATACTGATTTAGTATTGTTCGATGCAAAGTGATTAAAATTAGCAATCTGTTTCCAACTACCCTCATCACTACGTTGCATAAGCATGTCATATACTGAAATAAACTCATTGTTTTTAAAATAATCGCCATTGTCATATAAAGGGATGCCACAAAAATAAGCATAACTATCAAAGTATTCAGTCTTAACTACTGAAAAATTGACACTACCTGAGTTGTTGTAATTATTTCTAACAGCGTTAATCAATGAGTTCCCTTGATAGTTGTTATCAGTGGTCGCAAGAGCACTTTCAGCTATAAAGGTATAAATCATTATTAATAAAATTTCAAATATATTTTTCATGACTCTCTCCCGTTGCTTATTTTATTTATATTTAAAGATGAATTCATCTCCTCAGCTGTTTTTTTATGGAGAGGCGCTGATGTTATTTCTGTTAAAGCTTGAGCTTCATACTGAACAGGAACAAAATATCCAACTAATCTTCGAGTGGTTCTATCAACAAAATTTATTTGATCATCTTGATTACCACCTAACACAATTACATTCCCGTTAACTATTTCTGATAAGGCATAAACAAAACAAACATGCCCACCCCCTTTTCTCGAATATACAGCTATCGCTCCGAAAATGGGCTGTTCGATCTTCTTAAAACGAGAATCACTTGAAAATGATAAAGCTTTAGCGGGTCGATTACTTTTTGGGAATCGCGGTTCGGAATTTATTAAGCAATAGTTAACAAAAGATGCGCACCAGGGATTGCTATCACCAGCTAAAGAATTCAAATTTACACTAACCTCCTTATGATAATTTATACCTAATGTAATCTCTTCTTCACGTTTACCAGCCCATCGTTTTGCTTCCTCTAAAGCGACTTTCATCCATGGAGCTTGCTCAACACTTGTACTAATATTTGCTTGCGGGTAACCAGCATCAGAACGTCCTGTCGATGCTTGTTGCTGATTACCTCGCGATGAATTACTTGATGGCGATGGTACAGTCTGAGGCAAACCTCTTCCATCAGGGATCTTCAACTCCTGGCCAACTGAAAGAATATTTACATTTTGGATCTTATTTAAATCAGCAATTCTCTTCACCGTTGTTTGTAGTTTTTTTGCAATCTTACTAAGGGTATCGCCTTTCTTTACATGGTATATAGCGGTAGACTTTTCACCTTGTTTGTGAAAGTCTGTTTTAGCTGCATAGCTACTGTTACTCCTCAAAAGAAGTATATTTTGACTGGTTTCTCCTATCTTTGATGAGTAAATTCTCTCATAGGCACCTCTGGCAGTGGTAGCAAAAATATCAAGCCTCCCTCTACTTGCCAAGTGGGCTACAACTGGTAATTCTCCATACTTGTTTGTGCTCCATTCATAAGTGCATTGATCAATAACCACCTTGAATTTCTCATTGGCAATAGGTTTGCTTCCGTCAGATAAAATAACACTGGTAGTAGGTACTTTATTTTCTCGCCGTGAGTCTTGATTGTTATAATATCCTTCCATTTTTTTGATTGCCTCCATTAATTTCACTAAAGAGACTTCTTCAAGATCTATTACATGCCTATCACCATCCAAACCAGATTCTTTCACAATAAATTTTGAATATTTTTCAGGATCATTATTATCAGTGGCTGGTGCAAATCTTTTAGCAACATTATTAATTTCCATGTCTTTATATACAGACTTTAATAATAATTTAAGCGCATTCCAGCCAACTTCCTCACTAGGGAAAATCATAAATTTCCCACTTTTAGTGTCCCCTATGCCTATTTTTAATGAATTACATACAGAAGTCTTTGAAGGGCGAATATTCCCAGGGTTAAAGAATCTCCAGCAGATGGTACCTCCTGAGCGTAGGTAGTGCGTACCGTCCTCTGCAATATACTCGACTGTTAATAATTTCTTGTCGTGTGTCGCACTAACATATTTCATAAGATCATCCATAAATAAAAATATTCATTTCACTTGCGCGATAATTGCTTTTTCGACATCCATTCCTACTGCCGAAAATTCAGATGGAGCACCGCCCGCTACACTTAACTCTCCGCTGATAACAACATGTTTATTTTTCAACCTCTCTATTTCATCTTTACCGATTTCGCTGCCATGGAATAATTGTATTTCTTTATTCCAGTTTTTAAATGTCTCATCATCAACCTCTGTAACGCAACTTAATGGATTGTCTAGTTCCAGCATCCATATAAAATAGGGTTTATTTTCTTCTGGACTATCGCCCTCCGCAAGTGGGTTAGGAAATCGCGTAACCACCAATTTTCCGGATAATTCAACATAATCACCGCTCTTTAAACAAGAGCTGTTTACTGCGAAGGAAATAAATAAAAAAACAATCAATAAACGAAACATTGTTCATTCCTTTTGGTAAGCATTATAGTGAGCTATAGTTCTATGCTTCTCCTTCGACATTTCCGACAATTTTTTCCAGTAGCACTGAGGGAAGGTAGTTACTGCTATTGTCTTCATCTAATTTATCAAGATAAGGGTCATTATAGAATTCTTCATAGAGAGGTGTATCGGTCAGTTCTGCTCCTGGCGGCCCGGAATTTATTTCTATAAACTCCACTTTCCACTTTGGATCACCTAAGCTTAATTTTAACTCATCAGGCTCGCTCAGCTTAATTCTGGGTGTTCTCCCATCTTCATCAATTATACCTTTTGCAACTAATTCTCCCATACTATTATGAATCATATAAGGTTGCCCCACAGAATCCTCAGATAGCGCAAACCGTAAGCTCTGTTCACCCGGGTCAATGATAGGAAAAGTTGGCAAGGCTGATTTCAAACTAGCCTTCTCATGTCGACCGTAATTCCCCGCCTTTGTCAGATATTCTCCAGCTGTACCTGACTCAATCTTGTTCTCATCCAGCGTGATATAACTGCCACCTGCGTTAAGCGTGATCTTCTTCTTTGCCGCTATTTTGATCTCATCTTCGGTACTGGTGATGGTGATCGTCTTGTGGGCCAGTAATTCCATCAGATCGTTTTGCGCCTGAAGAGTGACGGGGCCCTGATTAGCGATGAGTTTCATCCCCAGCTTTCTGGCGAAGATGCTAAGGGTATTGCCTACACCGATAAAAAAATTCTTCGCGACGCTGATGTCAGCATTTTTACCGGCCGTGGCAATCAAATTATCACTGGTACTCATTTGCAGATGCTCACCGCTGCTCAACGCGATGCCTTTTGGCGCACTCAGTAACAGGACCGCCTGTTTCAGTTCTGCGAGGTTTTGTTGCAACAGATTGATTTGGGCCTGCAGGTCAGATGGATTTGCTAAGGCAGTTTGCGCGTCGGTCGAAATGGCCTGCATCTGGTCCTGCGCGCCTTTCAACAGGCTGATCGCCGGTTGCATCTCCAGCACTTTCCCTTGTGCCTTTGGCTGTCCGTCGGCACTGATAAAAATGCCTTTTTGTGCTCGTATTGCACCGAAGCTGTCAGTACGCAGCTCGAACCCTTCACCGCGCTGCTGTTTACCGCTGTCCACCAGATGGCCGAGGTTGAGCTGGCTTTTGCCGCCGTATTCTGTGCTGAGCTTGATGTGCTCTTTGCCGCGCTCGTCGTCGAGGCGCAGTTTGTTGTTCGACGGTGTGCGCAGAACGTTGCGTTTGTAGTTCTGGATGGTGACGTGATCGCCGTGCGCAGAGTCATGCAGTACCTGGGCGATATAAGGGCGATCCGGGTTGCCGTCCTCGAAGGCGATCGCAACTTCGGTGCCCGCCAGCAGCGGCATGTGCATGCCGTAGGTATCCCCGGCATAAGGGCGTGCCTGACGTACCCAAAGGCTTTCGTGGCCTTGTTCCCACGCATCACGGTCAAACAGCATGTTGACGCGGTAACGCCCGTCTTTATCAATATGGCCGTAGGTATCGCTGGCGGTGGTGCTGGTGACGCGGGCGGGCAGGGTACCGGCCATCACTGGCTTATCCGCCGGTTCGGCGCGGAAACAGTAATCTTCGGAGTACGCGATAGCCTCAAAGGTCACTTCAAAACTTTTGTCGCGCTTCGCCGAGCTTTCAATGCGGACGATCACTACGCCCTGCGCAAACTGCGCCGGTGCATCACCGGTGGTTTTGAGTTCCTGGCCGGGTACCAGCGTGGCGGCATTGAACTTGCCGAAGAAACGTGCCTGATTGTTCAGGTAACGTTCGTGACGCAGGCGGGCGTAAAACGCGCCGCTTTCAGGTTCCGGATCACGGCCTGCGCCACCGGGGGTCAGGTAGTTATCGGCATAATGATAGGCTTCGCCGTAGGTGGTGGTATCGCCACGGGTGACGTCGGCATTGCCGGTTAAATCGGTGGTGGCGGTGCGGTAGTTGTAATCGCGGGTAGAAACTTTTTTTTCCACCACCTGATAATGGCTGGCCAGATCCCATGCTGATTCCACGCCGACGTCGTGCATGCCGGAAGGAGGCACAGCGGCCAGCGTCAGCCCCGGCTGGTGGTGTTGCTGGTCGTCGTAAAACTCCACCACGTCGATGTTGAGTTTAGGGTCGGCGGTAAAGCGGAACCAGATCCCGACTTCGGCCAGCAGTCGGGAAATAAATGTCAGGTCATCTTCGCCGTACTGCATCACCTGTTCGCGACGCGGGTACTCTTTACTGAGTGTGAAAACGAAATCCTGACCGCGCATGTCATGACGTTCACGCAGTATTTTTTCGACAATCTGAGGAACCGACATATCCTGATAAATGCTGTTCTGATGGCTGCGGCCGAGCAGGGCCAGACGCGGTTGCAGGCGCACTTCGTAATGACTTTCGTCTTTCGAGGTGGAAAGGCGTTTAAAGGCGGTGATGATGCCCTGAATAACCCGTTGTGGCTGCTGTACTGAGACACCTAACGCCTCCATTAACGGCGCCTGTAACGTGAGGGAGGCGTCCTGCATCAGCATGGTTTTCGGGTCAATGGCGCGGTCGGCGCTGGTGAACTCGATGTCGTAATGGAAAGGCTTGCTGAGCGTTTCCAGGCTGGTAAAACTCAGGACATCAGGCTGCGCGCTGCTGCCACGGATCGCTAGCTTGTGGTGACTGTGATCGAAAAAAACAGGCAGTGAGATCGTCATGTACAAATGTCCTTATCAGCATAATTAGCATTTTCAGCCACACCAGATGGAATTTTTGCGTCTTACTTGAGGTTGAAAGTTTTATAGTCTGTCTTAGAGAGTCATTTATCTACATGACTCGAGCGTTCCTCATTAGATTTATTACTATCGTAGGTGATGTGTTTTGTATCCAGTAAACTAATTTGCATATATAGATTTTATTTTATCACCATTAACAAAGGTTGATACATTATTGGAGCGAATTATAAAGCCGCCTTTACTTTCATCATAATAAGAGTGTTTAGCAAGAAAGTTCTCAACGTTATCTTCATTGTGAGATGAATTGCATTGGTCTGATATAGTTGAAGTTGATTCTTCGTTTTTAACGGTTTCGCAATCTACTTTCCAATTTAATATGGTAAAAAATAGCTTATCAATACTCCCTTGTATCAGCCAGTTATTATCGACTACTAAATACTCTCGCGTCTCAATGTCATAATGATTTTTGCCAGGAAGGAATGCATATGCATCATTAAGTTTTATTGTGAAAGATAAATTAGTTTTCGCAGGGATTTCTAGCCAATCATGGCGGTCAAAGGTTGACCCGTAATTGCACATTGAACCAAGATAATCTAATTTGACGTTATCTGATCTTATGAAGAAGAGCGTATCGCATAGTCGTGAAGATATCTTTGATTTGAAGTCGAAAGGTACATATTTTTTATTTATGAACCTTGCTGCTTTGCTATTATTGTTAAATGTGATTTTTGCAAGAACGTCTTCGCTTTTTATTTGGATTTTTAAATGAAGATTAAAATCGTATGTTGATTTGTTTTTATCACTTTCTATAGAGCTAATGTTGTAAGTGTGTTCTATTTCATCAGATATTTCATTATCTGGTTTATAACGAAAGGAGTCTAGATGTGAGTATATTTCAGGTTTATCGTGATGCTCGCCTGTACTACCCCAATACAATGTGCCGTAACCATTTTGTATTAATAGTATATTCTGATCAGCTCTCGCATAAGACGAGGTAATAAAAATTAAAAAGAACAACTTAAATATATTGTCACTCAAAATATCTTTCAATGTTATACGCATTCATCATCACTCCTGTATCATGTTTTCTCACTAAATCGTCGGCAAAACTTTGAAAGTCTTTCGGGGATGTTTTCATTGGGTTTTTGCCAGAAGGTGTCATGTCGGATGTATTTAATATTATGCCATAATGTGACATTTCATGACATAGAGTCGCAACGCGAGAGTCGCGCCCTCGCATCTTATCATTGCCAAATTTTTTCCCTATGTCTATTATGAAATCCCTATCTTGGGTTTTATTAACTGATGCATGGACATTTTCATCAACAGGTCTAAAGTTACTTGTTTTTAATTCACTATTGAGCGTTAACATTCTATCGACCCCCAGCAATATCCACTGCCTGGCCTTTTCATCTTTTATGCCAAAAATTTTTTCAAACTCTTTTTTTTCGTTCTCCCCCCAAGTTTCAAGATCCAATTTACGTTTTGTTAAAACTTTTTTTTGTTCGTCTAAAGTTTCAATTATCATCTTATCAAATTTGTTTGTTATTTTGTTTGTGACGATGTTATTGTCATCTTTAGTTGGTGTGCCTATAGTTACTTTGTCATTCATGATAACCCTCCCAAGCCGGATCAAGATACTCACTAATTAATTTTATTTTTATTTCCTTCGCATCTTCCCTTACAAACTGTTCTGTGTGTCCCTTTTCATCAGTAATTCCTTTTCTTTCTGTACCATCCGGGAGGTAGGCAATGTATTTTGAATTGCTATAAGGTAATCCCTCGTCATCAGAAAATGAAAATTTAATATTGTATTCATCTCGTTTAATTAGCGGAAACACAGCCATCTCAACTTTATTCGTTGCCTGAGTTAAACGCCCATAATTACCAGCCTTTGTCAGGTATTCACCAGCCGTGCCCGACTCAATCTTATTCTGGTCAAGCGTGATATAGCTGCCACCGGCGTTTAATGTAATTTTTTTCTTCGCCGTGATTTTGATTTCATCTTCGGTACTGGTGATGGTGATCGCCTTGCGGGCCAGTAGTTCCATCAGATCGTTTTGCGCCTGCAGAGTGACGGGGCCCTGATTGGCGATAAGTTTCATCCCCAGCTTTCGCACAAAGATGCTTAAGGTGTTTCCCACGCCGATGAAAAAATCTTTTGCCACGCTGATATCGGCATTTTTTCCCGCCGTAGCGATAAGGTTTTGCTTTGCAGAAACCTGGAGATGTTCTCCGCTGCTCAGGGCTACGCCTTTAGGGGCGTGCATCAGCAAAACAGAAGCAGTCAGATCTTTTACACGGTCGTTAATCAGTGAGATTTGGGCGGCCATATCGGCTGGATTGGCGGTCGCTGTTTGCGCATCATCTGAGAGAGATTGCGCCATTTCCTTGAGTGAATTCATCTCACTCATGACCGCATCCATTTCCAGCACTTTCCCTTGTGCCTTTGGCTGTCCGTCGGCACTGATAAAAATGCCTTTTTGTGCTCGTATTGCACCGAAGCTGTCGGTGCGCAGCTCGAACCCTTCACCGCGCTGCTGTTTGCCGCTGTCCACCAGATGGCCGAGGTTGAGCTGGCTTTTACCACCGTATTCGGTGCTGAGCTTGATGTGCTCCTTGCCGCGCTCGTCCTCGAGGCGCAGTTTGTTGTTCGACGGCGTGCGCAGTACGTTGCGTTTGTAGTTCTGGATGGTGACGTGATCGCCGTGCGCAGAGTCATGCAGAACGTGGGCGATATAAGGGCGGTCCGGGTTGCCGTCTTCAAAGGCAATCGCTACTTCGGTGCCGGCCAGCAGCGGCATATGCATGCCGTAGGTGTCGCCGGCGTAAGGGCGCGCCTGACGGACCCACAGACTTTCGTAGCCTTGTTCCCATGCATCTCGGTCGAACAGCATATTGACGCGATACCGCCCGTCTTTATCGATATGACCGTAGGTGTCGTTGACGGTGGTGCTGGTGACGCGGGCGGGCAGAGTACCGGCCATCACCGGTTTAGGCTCCGGCTCCGGGCGGAAGCAGTAATCTTCAGACCAGGTAATGGCCTCAAATTTTGTTTCAAAGCTTTTGTCGCGACGCGCCGAGCTTTGGATAGACACGATCACCACGCCCTGCGCAAACTGTGCCGGCGCATCGCTGCCGGTGACTTTGAGCTCCTGACCCGGCACCAGGGTTGCGGCATTCACGATGCCGGAAAAGCGCGCCTGATTGTTCAGGTAACGTTCGTGACGCAGGCGGGCATAGAACGCGCCACTTTCCGGTTCCGGATCGCGACCACCGCCACCGGCGGTCAGGTAGTTATCGGCGTAATGATAGGCTTCGCCATAGGTGGTGGTATCCCCGCGGGTAACATCGGCGCTGCCGGATAAATCCGTGGTCGCGGTGCGGTAGTTGTAATCCCGGGTGGAGACGGTTTTTTCCACCACCTGATAATGGCTGGACAAATCCCATGCCGATTCGACGCCGACGTCGTGCATGCCGGATGGGGGTACGGCCTGCAGCGTCAGCGCCTGTTGATAATGCTGCTGGTCGTCATAGAATTCGACCACGTCAATGCTGAGTTTAGGGTCGGCGGTAAAGCGGAACCAGATCCCGACTTCGGCCAGAAGTCGGGAGATAAGGGTCAGGTCGTCCTCGCCGTACTGCAAGGTTTGTTCGCGACGCGGGTACTCTTTACTCAGTGTGAAGATAAAGTCCTGTCCGCGCATGTCGTGACGGTCACGCAGGATTTTTTCGACAATCTGCGGAACCGACATGTCCTGATAAATACAGTTCTGATGGCTGCGGGCGAGCAAAGCCAGACGCGGCTGCAGGCGGACCTCGTAATGACTTTCATCTTTCGACGTGGAAAGACGTTTAAAGGCGGTGATTAGGCCCTGTATTACGCGCTGTGGCTGTTGGACTGAGACACCAAAGGCGTCGGCTACCGGTGCCTGCAGGGTCAGTGAGGCGTCCTTCATCAGCATCGATTTCGGATCAATAGCCCGGTCAGCACTGGTAAATTCAATGTCGTAATGGAAAGGCTTACTGAGCGTTTCCAGGCTGGTGAAACTCAGAACATCGGGTTGTGCGCTGCTGCCGCGGATGGCTAATTTATGGTGACTGTGGTCGAAAAAAGGCAGTCCGGTTGTACTCATTTCTGTTCTCCGTCAAATTCCAGCGTGATCCCTTCTTCTTCATCCCAGCCCAGCGCAAGCGAGGTGGTGCGCTGTTGTCCGGCCATGCGCTGCAGCAGTTGCTGACTCAGGACCGGCAGAATCTGCTGATTGAGCAGGCTGTCGATGTTGCGCGCGCCCGTGTCCGGCAGCAGACAGGCGGCGACCAGCGTGTCGTACAGACTTTCTTCTATGGAGCAGGTCAGGCCGTAGTGCTTGTTCAGACGTTTCGCGACTTGTGCCAGTTTCGTCTCAACGATAGTGCGCAGGGCAACGGCGTTCAGCGGACGATAAATCAGCGTCTGGAAACGGGCGAGCAGGGCGGGCTGGAAATGATCGCGCAGGATTGGGCGCAGCAGTTCCTGTAAATCGCCGTCAGTGGCTTCCGGCTGTTCATCCAGAAGTTGCATCAAATGGTCACTGCCGAGGTTAGCGGTCATCAGGATCACGGTATTACGGAAGTCGATTTCGCGGCCTTCGCCGTCGCGCATAAAGCCGCGGTCGAACACCTGATAGAACAGGTTGATGACATCCGTGTGCGCTTTTTCCACTTCATCGAGCAGGACGACGCTGTACGGACGTTTACGCACGGCTTCAGTCAGAATACCGCCCTGACCGTAACCGACGTAGCCCGGAGGTGAACCTTTCAGTTGAGAGACGGTATGCGCTTCCTGATACTCGCTGAGGTTGATGGTAATGAGGGACTTCTCGCCGCCGAACAGGCAGTCGGCAAGGGAAAGGGCCGTCTCGGTTTTGCCTACGCCGCTCGGGCCGACCAGCAGGAAGACGCCCAGCGGGCCATTCTCAGACGTCAGGCCGGTTTTGGCGGCGCGCAGGCGTTGCGCCATGTCGGTCAGCGCATGATCCTGTCCGACGACACGTTTGCCCAGATGGTTTTCTAGCTGCAACAGGTCAGTCTGTTCGTCCTTCAGCAGGCTGGTCAGCGGCACGCCGGTCCAGTCGGCAATGACTGTCGCAACAGTGCGGACGTCCACGTCAAGAGACAGCAGCGGGGCGCTGCCCTGCAACTGGGCCAGTTCTTGTTGCAGCGCGTGAATATCTTCCTGACGGCTGATGTCCTGACGGGTTTCCAGCAGCTTATGCGTCAGGGCTTTTTCGGCTTCGTACTGCGCTTCGAGCGCGGAAAGCTGCGCATTGAGTTCGCGGTCCAGCTCACCGATTTTTTCCAGACGTTCACCGTGGGTCTGACTGCCGAGCGCGATATCTTCCAGCAATGCCTGCTCCTCCATTCCCAGTGCGGCTATCTGCGCCTTAAGGCGGGTCAGCTCTTCCGGCAGGGTATCGAGGCTCATGCGTACACGGGCAGAGGCGGTATCGAGCAAATCGACGGCTTTGTCCGGCAGCTGGCGGCCGGTGATGTAACGGCGGGAAAGGCTGACGGCGGCTTTGACGGCTTCGTCGGTGATGTGAACGCCGTGGTGCTGCGCGTAGCGGGACTTCAGGCCACGCAGCATCAGGCAGGCCATCTCGTCGTCCGGCTCATCGACTTTGACAATCTGGAAGCGGCGCTCAAGGGCAGCGTCGCGTTCAAAATATTGTTTGTACTCAGACCAGGTCGTGGCGGCGATGGTGCGCAGTTCGCCACGGGCGAGCGCGGGTTTGAGCAGGTTGGCGGCGTCGGCGCCACCGGCCTGATTGCCTGCGCCAATAATAGTGTGCGCTTCATCGATAAACAGCAGAACCGGCGTGGGTGATTTTTGTACGGCGTCGATGACGTTTTTCAGGCGTTGCTCGAACTCACCTTTAACGCCTGCACCGGCCTGTAGCAGACCTAAATCCAGCGTGCGCAGGCTGACAGTTTTCAGGCTGTCGGGCACGTTGCCTTCCGCAATACGTAACGCCAAACCTTCCACCAGCGCGGTTTTGCCGACGCCCGGTTCACCGACCAAAATCGGGTTGTTTTTGCGGCGACGGGACAGAATATCCACCATCTGACGGATTTCGTTATCGCGACCAAACACCGGATCAATTTGTCCGGCTTTGGCTTTGGCGGTGACGTCCAGCGTGAATTTATCGAGCGCGGCCTGCAGCGCTTCGCTTAACGACTGGCCGGTAACACCAGACTCTGCTTTTTGTGTCGCTGAGCTTTCAGAAAGTGCGGAAGGCGTGCGGCTAAGGCTTTCCTGTTGTTGCAACTCCGGGCGCTCTTCGGACAAGGCATCCAGCACTGGCTTGAGGCGGCGGATATGTTCTTCGCTCAGGCTGAACAGCGGCCATAACCCTTCGCAGCGCAACAGGCGCGGTTGCGCCATCAGCGCTTCCAGCAGATTGACACTGCGGATGCTCTGGTTGTCATCCTGCAGCGATGCGGCCAGCCAGCCCGCTTTCATCAGCGATTGTAAATCTTGGGAAAGTTGCGGACGCGAATGTACTGAACGCGGCAGGGCGTCGAGATGGGCCAGCAGGCTTTGCCACAGCGCATCCATATCCCATTCATAGCGGCGGGCCAGCACGGTGATGTCGCCTTCGCCCAGTTCCAGCAGTTTGAGCAGCCAGTGCTCGACGGTAATTTCATTGTGGGCGCGGGTCTGGCAGAGCGTCGCGGCGGCTTCCAGCGCTTTCGCGCAGTACGGATTTAAGCGGCGAAGTAATACGGCTGACTGTTGTTCCATGCTGAATTCCCTTTTTTAGGTACGCTACCGCCCCTAGCCTTTTCCTTTGCAGGAAACCCAGGCCCATAAGGTCGATGTCCGGTGGTGTTTTTGTTTGCTCAACCGCCACGCAGCGGCTCAGGAAACAAAAACAGCAGACGGCGAGCCGTCTGCTGTGGGGTGTTACGCGGTGGTACGTTCGTTCCAGGAATCGGAATGAATGATGTTGCCGTCTTTGTAGGTCCAGGTGATTTTTTCGTAACGCAGCTCGATCATTTCGAGGTGGTTATGTTTTTCAAACGCCGGGTCTTTGATGTCGTTCATTTTTGGCGCGACCTTCACCAGTTTGACGTTTTCAAGCTTGGTGTTGAAATACTCCACTTCCTGGCCAGCGTCATTGATGCGATACCATTTGAACTCAGCGGATTTCAGGGTCTGGCCGGTGGTCACCGCTTTGTACAGGTACGGGCTGGAAGAATCGATTTCTTTGGTAAACAGGAACGGGGTGTGAATACGCGTACCCGTCAGTTTGCCGGTGTTGTTATCGGTCGGGATGTACAGGTTGTGATCCTGTGCCACCACTTCGATGCTGCCTTCGCGATCTTTAACGTCTACGGAGCCTTTGATGTCCGCACCGCCGTCGTCTTTCAGCCACAGATAAACAGGAATTGCCATGGGTAGTTCTCCATTTCTAAGGTAAACATTCATCAATCATTTGATGAACTTGGGGTTGCTGTTGCCTTGCAGGCGTCTGCCTGTGGCACCAGACTGATTTCGACACGACGGTTAGCCGCACGGCCTTCCGGGGTATCATTTGAAGCAATAGGGCGTGTTGCGCCATAACCCTGAACGGCAAAGCAGGTCGGGGAGACATCACTGGTTGAAAGCATCCAGTCACGCAGTGACTCGGCACGCTTGAGCGACAATGTCTGGTTGGCTTTTGCGTCACCGGTAATGTCCGTGTGTCCGGCCACCACAATCAGCCAGCCTGGCCTGGCCTTAATATCCACAAGCGTATTAACCAGCATTTTGAGCGAGCCCGGTTTAAGCTCGTACTGGCCCGTGTCAAACAGCGACAGGGAATCAAGGCGCACCGTTTTTGGGGCCTCTTTTTCGACGGGTTCAGGTGGCGGTGGGGTTGGGACATAGCTTTTGATTGCTGCCATCAGAGGCAGACGCAGGCGTTCCCCCTGATAAAGACCCAGACTAAGATGCACCGGCTCACCATTACGGAACCAGTCATCAAGCTGTGCAGCATCGCGTCGTAATATCTCCACCGCTTTTGCTTTTGGTGCATAATCTGTCATCCCGATACTGTCGTAATGGCGGATATCGAAAGCCACTCGATGCAGAAGCTGGTGGTTATGCCAGGCACTGCTGCAGAGCGCGGCAACCACCGCGACGGTCAGCAGGGTGACACCATGGCGTAAAGTACGACGACGAGATGACACGCCGCTGCCGGAAGGCAAGACAGTAAAGATAAAGTCAGGGAAGGTTTGCAGACTGTTATCAACGCCCTCTTCGGGATGCCATCCGGCGACTTGTGTCAGAGAGGTGTGTGCGCTAAGCCATTGTTGCCAGAGCGAGGCGGACACAATCCCCCTCAGGCCGCCGACCTGATGCAGGACAACCTGTTGCGGAGAAACACAGGCGACATCATCGTTACGCGCCTGCAATGCAGGCAGCACGTACGTATTAAGCCAGTTATTTTGCTGGCCGAAAATGACGGTCTGTTTCACCCGTTCAGCCTGCCGGGCAGTGCCATCCTCACGCTGCCAGTTTGCCAGCGTTTCTGGCATGGTTACTGTTGGCCATAGCGTCACCGACCGATCATTTTGTTGCGATAACCAGACAGGCGCGTCTGCAGTGGCGGTGGCAATCGTGCTACTCAGAAGCAGAGGAAGTGGGCGGCGAATATCCCGGCGTAACTGCACAAGCTGCCAGCGCAGCTCATACAGGCAGGTGGTGAGTTCGCGTTCGTCGCTGTGCTGCTGAGGATTTACTGCCACCATGACGGCCAGCTGTTTCGCCCACTCGGGGCGCTGCCACAGCAACTGTCGGGCAAATTGCCGCAGAGAATTGTTTTCGTCGACCCGTAGCCAGCAACCCTGGGCAGTCAGATGTACGTGATCTGTGCCAAACAGCGATGCCAGATCGTCGCCGCAGACCAATACGACTGGCAGGCGGTATTTCTCCGGCGGAAGCCCGTCGAAGTACTTTTCTGCAAACTCTGAATTTTGCTTTTGACCCGCACGCCATATCCCAACAAGGCAGATGATCACCACCAGTCCGAAGGTTGGCCAGCGCATCACGGTTGAAAAAGGCAGGAACGTCAGACAAAGAATGCCAGCCAGAATACCCGCCCATAGCCATAAACTACGTCGCCACATAGGACTCATTACACGGACCCCGGCAACAACGTTGTCAATAATCCGGACAGCCAGTGGTCCAGTCCGCACCACAGCAAGGCGACAATCAGTCCTGCGAGTCCAAGGCGTACCGGCCAGTAACGTAACCCTATGCCGAGGCAATGACTGGAAGACGCCATTGCCAGAACAGGACGGGATGACGCAAAGCTAAATGCAGGTACAAGCGCTGTAAGTTGCTCAACCAGCTGTTCGCGCTCGGTCACTGCCTGCGAGGCATAACCGCCGAGAAAACCCAACATCAGTACCCGGTGAAAACAGGTGAGTACTGCCATGTCGGGGGCGGGTTCCCGCAGCACGGTACGCATCCGTTCATATAGCTGGTTACCCGCGTCAAGTGATTTGAAGAAGTACGCCTGCAGCGGAGAATTACACCAGACAAAGTAAGCATCATCCTGGACGCTGCGGCCTTTAACGGTCTCATCCAGAATGGCGCACTGGGCATACATGATGTGCTGACAGTTTTGTTCACTGACGTCCGCCTCTTTCAGCGCCAGTTGCACGCGCTCTATATCAGCCACACATCGCTTCCAGAAAATTTGCCCTTCCCCTTCAGGGCAGTTCCTTACCTGACGCAGGCTGATAACCTGCAACCAGGTATCCGCGAGCAGGGCATCGATATCAACAGCCTGTGTTGTCATTCTCATGGATTGGCTCATGCGCGTAACACCGCAAACAGTTCAAGCTGAATGTCGCCCAGTGTGCCAGGCACATAGAAGACGCAGGTGCCTGCTTCCATCATTTGCTGCGCTGCAGGATGGGTGAGATCCAAAGAGAAATACTGATTTTCCAGACGAAGCGGAATGGCGGCAGGAACATGGCTTAACGGGCGCAGCGGAATACCGCTTAGTGCCACATTGACGACGTTACCGACATCATCCGGCGCACCGACTTTACACAGTTGCGGGAACTGAGTTTGCAGTTGGGCAGAAGACAGGGTAGAGCGCACGGACAGATAGAAATCGACCTCTTCGCGTTCGCGCAGGCGTGGATCGTGCAGCGCTGCACGCCACTGGTTAATGCGGGGTTCATGTACCAGATCTATCGCGACAACGCGCGACGGCAGGCTGGCTTCCAGCAGGATATTCAGCAAGGTAAACAGCGGTGGGAAGACCGTAGTCAGGCTACCGTGCTGATAGGGCGGAATAGCGGCGACGTCATGCTCCAGGGAAAAAGTCAGCAAGTTTCCGGCAAGACGGGCCAGCTCCTGGTAAAGGCGCTCAGGATGAACCTGGGGGTTGCGCTGGTAATTGCCCAGCACGGGCTCTGCACCGTTAAGTGCATTCAGTAGCCAGAACAGGGACACATCGGCAACTGCAAAATCTGCCATGCGTGCGTTGCTTTCACGGCGCATTCCCATCAGGCGTTTTAAACGCGCCCTCAGCTGCACCATCAACAGTTCGAGCTGCTCTGTACACCAGTGACTAGCCTGAAGACTCAGCAAAGGTGGGATAAAGTTCGTATCTTGCATCCACCGTCCCTGGGCATCACGCAGCAGACGTGCCACCGGACAGATCTGATAGTCACCGTTTTCCTGAATATCCAGTCGCAGCGTCAATTCATGCGACATGACGGCGACCTGTTTTTTGTCATCGCCATACTGGTTTTGGACATCCCGCCAGGCCTGACGATAGCGTACCGGACGTTCAGCCCGTTCATCGGGCTGCAGGCAGTTTCCGCCATTCGCGTAAACTTGTGGCAACGCCAGCATCACAATTGCTTCATTGGCGTCTGCAGGTAAGTTTGCAGAAAGCGTCAGCGTTGGCGGCAGTAAATCTGCACAGTCGGTATCGACCAATATGCCATCTTGAAAACGGACATGCAGCCGCTCAGCTTTCAGACGTCCTTGTGCCAGTGCATCCTGTTCAAAGGTCGCATGAAGCACACCCCACGGGTGAAGTATGCCCATTTGCGCAATACATTCGTTTGTCCAGGCCTCAAAAGAGGCCTGTTGTTGAAACTGCTGTGGAGACACGAGGATCCCTCGTGTCCACAGCGGACGCTCAATCTTCATCGTGCCTCCGGGCTTCAGGCTTTCGCTTTAGGCATCTGAGAAACCAGTGACAGATTCACGTCCATCCCTTCCACCTGGAAGTGCGGTACGGCGTACAGTTTCACGCGGAAGAAGCCAGGGTTGTCTTCGATATCTTCTACGGTCACTTTGGCGTCACGCAGCGGGTGAGAGGCTTGCAGGTCATCGCCCGGATCGGTCATTTCAGTGACCAGCGTGCGGATCCAGGTGTTCAGTTCCAGTTCCAGCAGACGGCGATCTTTGGTGGTGCCGATGTTTTCACGCTGGATCAGCTTCAGATAATGCGCGATGCGTGACAGCAGGAAGATGTACGGCAGACGTGCATTGATGCGGCTGTTTGCAGTGGCATTCGCGGTGTCATACAGCGCCGGTTTCTGTGCGGAGTTGGCAGAGAAGAAGCAGGAGTAATCACGATTTTTATAGTAAGACAGCGGGATGAAGCCCAGGTTGGCAAACTCAAACTCGCGGGTTTCAGGGATCATCACTTCTGACGGGATTTTCACCTGATTGCCGGTGCCGAGGTCATACAGGTGGATCGGCAGGTCAGTCACCGCACCGCCAGCCTGCGGGCCACGGATTTGCACGCACCAGCCGTTTTTGATGAAGCTTTTCACCATGTTGGCGGCAAAGGAGAACGCTGCGTTGGTCCAGAGATATTTCTCGTGATCCGGACCTTTCACTTCTTCAACGTAGTTGAAGCTGCGAACAGGAACGGTATCCGGACCATACGGCAGACGACCCAGCACGCGTGGCATGGTAAGACCGATATAGCGGGAGTCGTCAGAATCACGGAAGGATTTCCACTTGATGTATTCTGCGCGGTCAAAGTAGTTGCCGATGTCTTTAATCGCAGCCACTTCTTCCATGGAATCTTTCAGGAAGAATTTAGGACCGACGGCGCCAACGAACGGCATATGTGCGGCAGCGGAGACTTTTGAGATGTTACGCAGCAGTGCGACATCCTGGGCTGATGCATCAAACTCGTAGTTGGAAATTACAGAACCGATGGGTTCGCCGCCCGGTGTGTCATATTCCTGAATGTAAGTGTGACGGTACAGGCCGCTCTGGATGATTTCAGGGCAATCTTCGAAGTCCTGACGCAGGTCGTCTTTAGAAACATCCAGCACTTCAATTTTGACGTTCTGGCGGAAATCGGTGCGGTCAACCAGGAACTTCAGACCACGCCAGCCGGATTCCACTCGCTGAAAATCAGGGTGATGCATCACAGCGTCGAGCTGACGGCTGATCTGATTGTCCAGTTCTGCAATATGGTGATCGAGCAGCGTTTTATCCAGACGCTCAACGGTCTGGCCAGATTGTTTCAGACGCTCCAGGAAGACCTGAACGGCTGCCGTCACACGCTGATCGGCGGTCACATCGGCCAGGGCAGCGGTATCCTGGAAATCATTCAGGTCGCCCAGTGAAGTCACCGGCGTCAGATTGATTTTATCAAACAGGGAAGCGTAAACGGTGCCCGCTTCAGGGCGTTCAAGAACAGTAGTCTGGCTTGAAGAAGAGTTTTCAGTATTGACTGACATAAGCATTTTCTCGCATTAATCCGTTAAGTGGAGGCTGTTATGCCTTAGGTGCCAGAGCGTTCAGTTCACTGCGAAGCTCATTGCTCAGGGACGGATCTTTAAGAATGGTTTCGAGTTCTTTGCGGAACGTTGCGTTGTCCAGAAGATTGGATTTGAGATCACGCAGCAGATTGCGCATGGCAAGCATGGCGCGCAGTTGAGGGATCTGGCGTGCAACCTGCTCGGGTTCGAAATCTTTCATTTCGTTGAAGTTCAGAGAGATGTTTTCTTCGCTATGATCGCCAGCCAGCGTATTTTCAACGGTCAGATTAAGTGAAGGGCTGAACTCAGCCAGAACACTGTTAAAGTTATTCTTATTGATGTTAACTTTTTCGCGTTCAGACAAAGGTCGGTCTTCTTTGCCATTGCTGTAGTCTCCCATTACCATTAATTTTAAAGGTAATTCGACTTTCTTCTGTGCGCCGCCCGTGTGGAGATCTAATTTAATATTAACGCGGGCTTTGGGGATTTCTTCCTGAAAACTATTAGACATGCCTATCCCTTACTGTGGAGTGATAAACGCTGCCAATGAATCTGAAAAATACATTGAGGCTGGCAACCCTGCCATAAAAATTTGTCCATGCCGCATCTTAATAACGTGCGAATAACTTCAGGGTCACAAGCGAGCTGATATTTTTCGGAGCATTTCGCAGTGTGTATTGAATTTATCTGAAAAAGTAAAATTTCAGATAAGTACCTGTCGCTGGCATTTTAGAAACATTAGTGATTCTATTGAAAATCATAATTTGTAACTAAGTATTACATCGCTTGGATCGCAGGATAACGGATCATCATATTGAAATATAGGAATTTTCTCTTAATACCCTCGCAGGCAGCATGTGATAAGGCATTGAGGCTGATCGGTTTGTAGAAAAAAATAGAAAAGTGAAAACTCCATCAGGATTATTAATGAAAAAACGCAGGAAATATCTGAGAAAATTTTTCTTTCATGAAAAATTTTTCATTTCATTGCGACGGTTAATTCATAGGAATTTTCATGTTTTCCTGTGGGAATATTCATATGCCGAATGAATATTCTATTTGTAAAACGAAGGTGACACACGCATGGCATAATTTTATTTGATGTATATTAGGATCTTTCCTGCAGGAATAAATACCTATGCAGGTTCTGTGTAAGAGATTTGAATGCGATTTTCATTAACGTAAAAGTGTAAAGAAATTTTTTAGTTTTGCGCTGTGTCGGCAGTTGAAGCTGCCTTTAAGTGGAGAGCGGTATCAGATATAGCTAAAAATTTGATGGCGGGCCGATCATCGTCTGTTAAATTCCTGATAGGGTGAAGCAGTCATTAAACCTTTTAAGCCAAATGCCGATAAACAGATCCTTGCTCTGTTTTGAGAATCTACCGATGTCGCTTAAAAAGTCCTCTTTACTCGTTCTTGTAGTCCTTTTCGCTCTTTTTTTCACCAGTATGTTATCAAATATCTGGTTGCTAACCCAAAGTAATCATTCCCTTGATGACGTCAACAAAGAAATCCGTGTCGTCCTGTCCGTGATTGACCCCATTAATCATAGCCGTACCTCACGTGTACGCGTTATGGAGTACATGAAGGAAATCGAGAGCAGCAATGGTCAGCAAAACGGCGCTGCACTTGACGGCGTCAATGAAGTTATCGTGAAGGCCGATGCCGCATTTCAGGCCTATATAGATGCACCTAAACTGCCGGGTGAGGATGAACTGGCCCAGGCATATCGCGCCACTTATCTGGAATATCGTCAGAACGGAATACAGCCGCTGATCGATGCCGCTAAAGCGGGTGACCAGGCGCGGTTTAAAGCAAAGATCCCGACAGTCATAAAACTCGATCGACAGTATGAAATCGTACTGGATAGAGTGCTGGCGCTGCACGAGCAGTACGCCAGAAATCTCAACAATGATGCGCAGGATAATTTCAAATTTGGCATCGGGTTGACCATAGGTTTTGGTCTGCTATTCCTGATCATCATTATTGGCGTGGTGATTTTGCTTAAACGTTTCGTTCTGACGCCGCTTCTGAATTCACGTGATCATTGCCGGCAGATTGCAGAAGGTTATCTTGATACCCCGGTGCCGGTTAATGCCCGTTCACGCAGCGAAATTGAAGAACTGATGCAGTCTATTGAGCATATGCGACAGTCGCTGACCCGCATTATCGGCCAGGTGCGCGACACCAGTCATACCGTTGCTCATGCATCGCAGGAAATTTCGGCTGGGAACATTGATCTGGCTTCCCGCACAGAACAACAGGCGGCTGCACTGACACAAACCGCGGCCAGCATGGAAGAACTTGGGGCGACCGTAAAACAGAATACCGAGAATGTCACCCGTGCGAGTGGCCTGACACGTGAAGCCGTTAAAAATGCGCGTGCAGGTGAAAAGGTGGCACAGGATGTGATCGGAACGATGAGTCGTATTAACAGCAGCTCTAAGAAAATCGAAGACATAACAGGCGTCATCAACAGCATTGCGTTCCAGACCAACATTCTGGCGCTCAATGCCGCCGTTGAAGCCGCACGTGCCGGCGAACAGGGGCGTGGATTTGCGGTGGTCGCCAGCGAAGTGCGCAGTCTGGCGCAGCGCAGTGCTGTCGCAGCGAAGGAAATTGAAAGTCTGATCTCTGAATCCGTTGCCAATATAAAGGAAGGATCTGAACAGGTATCGCGTACCGGGGATTCTATCTCGGCAATTATTTCTTCCGTGACTCAGGTTGATGTGCTGATGGAACATATCTCGACCGCATCTGATGAGCAAAGCCGTGGGATAAGCCAGATTGAGCAGGCTGTGACCGAAATCGACGGCGTAACTCAGCAGAATGCGGCGCTGGTGCAAGAATCCGCAGCAGCAGCGGCCTCACTTGAAGAGCAGGTGTTATATCTGACGCAGTCTGTCTCGGCCTTCAGGTTGGCGACAGCGTAACATAGCCCATCAGTTCAGGGTGTTTGCACGCAAATACCCTGACGACTAATTTGGTTATTATATTTTTATGGCCGAGTATATTTTGAATGTTATTAGGAGAACTTTTTATATAAATAACTATTAATTAACCCTCCCCAAAATTAAACTCTGCCTATTCAAGTAACTTGTATTGCTTATCATAATTTTCGGTATATGATGCGTGACGTTAATAATGAACTTCTGTATATATTTATCTGTCGGGTTGATGAAAGACTTATTATATATTGATGCCATCATTATTAGCTAGTGATCAATCCTTACGTATATAGGGAAGTGCATATGTATAATACTAAACACGTCATACCCATCCTTGCGTTAGTCATGACATCTACGTTTGCTGCATCGGCAATGGCGGTCGATGGAACTATTACTATTAATGGCAAGGTAACAGATACTACCTGTTCAATTGCTGTTAATGGTGGAAGTGAGGATGCGACCGTGACATTACCTACTGTTTCAGCAAACAGTTTGAAAGCGCCGGGGGAAACTGCCGGTGCGACACCTTTTAATATCTCACTGACAAGTTGTTCAGGTACGGCTTTAGGCACGGCAAGCACTTATTATGAACCCGGTACTTATGTTGATAGTGCCACCGGCCGTCTTAATATAGATACCACCGCGTCGGATGCAGCAAAAAATGTTCAGGTTGAATTATTAAATGCCAGTATGGAGTCAATAGTCGCCGGATCTCCGGTAACCGATGGCCAAAATGATATTCCGGTTGATATCAGCGCCGGCAGCGGGACATTGAATTATTTCGCCCGCTATTATGCCACCGGAGTTTCTGTGGCAGGAACGGTCACCACTCAAGTTGATTACACCATGACATACGAGTAACCGATAAAAAGGGGTGAAGCAGGAATTTCACCCCAGTTTCAATAAAGAGGAACTCAGGGATGTGTAAGTCTATATTCATCAGTATTATTTTAACCTGCTTCTTTTCCTGTAAAGCGTATCCGGAAGTTGTCATTAACGGAACGCGGATTGTGTTCCATGCTCAAGATAAAGAGTCAGTAATACAATTAATGAATAAGGGTAAAAAACCCTATCTGGTACAAATGTGGCTGGATGATGGCAATCCGAAAGCCCGGCCCGGTGAAGTCAATGTCCCATTTATTGTCAATCCTCCTGTCATTCGCATCGATCCAGAGAAAGGTCAGGCGATACGGCTGATGGCACTGAACGAGCATTTACCACAGGATCGGGAATCGCTGTTCTGGTTTAATCTTTTGGAAGTGCCTCCAAAGCCGACACAGAGGATTCAGGCAGGTGATAATGTATTGCAAATGGCATTTCGTACCCGGGTTAAGTTGTTTTACCGACCAGATAACTTAGTACCTTCGCCACTTCAGGCTTATAAACAGTTAAAAGTATCAGTGATTGGCAACAAACTAACAATTATCAATCCTTCACCTTACTTTATCACTTTCAGTAAGCTGGAAGTCAGACACTCAAAAACATCACCGGTACTTTCCCGTGTGGAAAATTTTACGAAGAGAATGGTTGAGCCTGAAAGTGAAATAGAATTCAATCTGAAGTCGAATGAGAATAAAGATATACGGGGCGAAAAGTTATTCTATAGCATCATAAATGATTATGGCGGGGAATCAGTCAATGAACAGATATTATGAAATGATATCTGGCTCGCTTAAAAATTCATTCACCATGGCGATATTAAGAAGAACAGCTTGGTCTGCACTGCTGTTCTCTCACGTCGTCTGTTATGCAGGTTCTGATACGGTTATTTTTAACAGTGCATTTATGCGGTCAGCAATAGACGTTAATGATTATGCGCAAGGAAACCCTGTACTACCCGGAATACATCGGGTAGATCTGTATATAAATGAGAGGTGGAAAGGGCGTACAGACGTTAATTTTTCACTTCCTGATAATCAATCAAAAATAGCCCATGCGTGTTTCAATATAAAATTGCTATCAGATTTGGGTATTGATAGTGAAAGACTCGATGAAAATGTCGTTTATCAGCTTAAAGATCCCCATCAATGTGCTGATATTAATAAATTGCTTCCCGGACTCGATGCCAGTTATGACGTTACCACTCAACATCTTAATGTGACAGCGCCGCAGATCTATTTACTTCGCCATGCCAGAGGGTATGTCAGCCCCGAACTTTGGGATAAAGGTATCACAGCGGCAACATTAGAATATGACTATAACGCCTATCATTCAGAAATGTCAGTAACGCAAAGTATCTCTACTCAATATCTCGGACTTCTCGGTGGTATAAACTGGGATGTCTGGCGTTTGCGATATAAAGGGTCTTTTAACCAGAGCGATAAAAATGGATGGGAATATGATAACGCCAGCACTTATCTCGAACGTGCGATAGTGCCGATACGCAGTAAGCTGGTGATCGGTGAGTCTATGACGGAAGGACAGGTCTTTGATAGCGTGGGTTTTCGCGGGGCCATGCTGGCATCCGATGACCGGATGTATATGGACTCGCAGCGCGGATACGCACCGGTGATCAGTGGCGTGGTGAATACTAATGCATTAGTTCAGATTTCACAGCGCGGCACGCGTATTTATGAAACCACGGTTCCACCTGGCCCGTTCGTCATAGATGAACTGTATCCGACGGGCACAGGAGGAGATTTGCTGGTCACAGTGAAAGAAGCGGATGGCAGCGAGCGTAGTTTTACTGTGACCTATGCGTCGATCGCTGAACTATTAAGGCCAGGGACAACCCGCTACACACTGATGAGCGGGACTTATCGTAATTCGACCGTGAATGAAAAACCCCTGATTGCGATGGGCACTATACGGCACGGTTTTACCAATCTTATCACGGGTTACGGAGGTGTATTAGGGGGAGGAGAGTATCAGTCGGTGGCCGGGGGGATTGCACTGAATACTTCGCTGGGCGCGATATCTTCGGATATCACTCATGCCCGTACTCAGCTACATAACGAAATCTCAAAAGAGGGGCAAAGTTACAGTCTGGCTTTCTCAAAAATACTGCCAGTGGTGAACACGAATATCACGCTGGCGAATTATCGTTATTCAAGCGCCGGTTACTACAGTATTGATGATGCAATGTTGATACGGGACCAGCAAACCTCTGCCGGAAACGCTTTTTATTCCAGCAGTATCAATCGTAAAAATCGTGTGCAGATCAGCGCAACACAGGATTTGTCGGAGGTCTGGGGAACATTGAATATCAGTGCAAGCACCCAGGATTACTGGAACAGAGGCGGGCGTGATACTGAATACCAAATGGGATACACCAACACTTTCTCATGGTTCAATTTGAATATTAATGCCAGCCGTACCCGGGATCTGGTGAAAAATATCTGGGACAACAAAATTGCCGTAGGGATTTCACTACCTCTGGGTAGCAGCGCAAATTCGGCTTATTTCAATTCCACCTATGTACAGGAACGTGATCATCAGGGGATTCAGAATTCGGTCTCGGGTTCCGCTGGCGATGAGCGTCAATATACTTACAGTGCTTTCGGCAATGCAGATCATTATTCATCGATGGGTAACCGCAATACCGCAGGCGCCAGTGGGAACTGGAATTCACCTTATACCCGGTTAGGAGGAAGCTTTTCAGCCGGACAAGGCTACCAGCAGTATGGGGCAACGCTTTCGGGCGGCGCAATTGCATACGGAAATGGTGTAGTGTTCACGCCGATAATGGGCGACACCATGGCAGTTGTGGAAGCGAACCATGCCAGCGGCGCGAAAGTGGCGAATAATTCAAGCCTGGCTTTGGATAAATCAGGTAAAGCCGCGGTGCCTTATTTAACACCGTATCGGCAGAATAGCATCGAACTGGATCCAAAAGGGCTTTCCAATGATATTGCTCTCGACGTCACCCGCCAGAATAGCGTTCCGACGGCCGGTGCGGTGGTGTTATTGAAATATGAAACAGATTTTGGTTATTCCGCTTTGTTGCAAATCAGCTCGGTTCGTAACGAGGAAATTCCGTTTGGCACACCTGTTACAGATGAGAAGAACGAGAGGGTTGGATATATCGTACAAGAAAGCCAAAGTTTTATTCGGGTAAAAAATAGCGAAGGAAAACTCAATGTGAAATGGGGAAGTTCGCCGTCGCAACAATGTGAATTATTGTACCAGCTGCCCGCTGATAATCTGTCAGAGGAAGATAGTTTCAGGCGTGCAAACGTGGTGTGCCAGTAAACAGGGAAGAAATGTTATGGCAAAAATTTTCAGGTCAATTCTCTTTATCGCGTTCACTGGTATAAGTCATCCGGTATGGGCGGATGGTACGTGGGTTAATTGCAACCGGACAAGTTCCTATTACCAGTATTTCTCTTCAACCACCATTCAGATTGGGAAAGATGCTGTTGTGGGAGACCTGTTGGGCGGGTGGGTAACATCATCAGATCCGACCGCGTGGACCTGTGCGCAAAGGAACACCTATCAGACGATTTCACCGCAACTCGCGGTTCAGGGTTATCCTCCTTACACCATCTGGAATACGACGACGACAGAAGGCCAGGCCTACAGTGTTTATAATACTGCGGTGAAAACCGGGCTTGGTTACATCGCCCGCTGGCGTTATACCGTGAAAGGGCAAACCAGTGCCTGGTATCCGCTGACTGTAGCTGGTGGTATTTATCAAACACCAGCAGAACTCTTCCCTGTCACCTACGACAGCGGACGTTCATTTAATATCGGGGTTGATGTACAAATTCGTTTTGTAAAGACAGCAAATACGCTGACTGCGGGTACTACGCCTGTTTTTGATCCGATGTATACGCGGCATTATCAGTTTTACAACGGCGCTTCCAGCACAGGTGGGGGTACTTATATGATTGCGGAGTTCCTTGCGGGTGGGCTGGCCATTAATACCACGGGAGGCACCTGTACAACACCCAATGTGGATGTGACACTCCCGCCAGCCGTGCGGTCTGACTTTAGCGGTCCAGGCTACACAACATCCAGAACAGACTTTAAGCTCAATTTCACGCAATGTCCTGCTGGGCTGGCCAGCATCAGTTATTCGTTTATGCCAACAACAACGATTAAAAATAATTCACAGGGAGTGTTTGCGCCGGACAGTACTTCAACGGCAAGCGGCGTCGCGTTGCAAATGCTCACGGATCAGGATATTCCCGTGACGTTCAATACGGATTATATGCTGACCAGTTATGATTCAGGAACGGCCAATACAAATTACTCTGTTCCTCTCAGGGCAGGTTTGTATCAAACAGAGAATACTGTATCTTCCGGCAATGTGAGTGGTTCAGTAACTTTTACGCTGAAATATAAATAACTAACAAAAATATTTTTCTATGAAAATCCTATCATCATTACCCTGTTTTATTTTAGCTTCAGTATTATTTTGGACAATGACTACAGAACAGGGAATAGGTGAAACTTACATTAACCGAACACGGTTAATATTCAGCCAAAAAGCAAATAATGAGTCCCTAAGCATTATCAATGAAGGGGCGAAACCTGCACTGATGCAATTATGGATTGATAAAGAAGAGCCTGAAGAAAAACCTGAGCATATTTATGCTCCCTTTGTTGTCTTGCCGCCAGTAGCAAGGCTTGAGCCAAAAAGTTCGCTGGGTATACGTGTATTGTTTACCGGTAAAGAGCCTTCCCTTACGGCTGATTCGGAGTCCTTGTTTTGGCTGAATGTTCTTGAAGTTCCGCCGAAAATGCCGGTGTCGGAGGATAATCCTGTGTTACAAATGGCCATCCGCACCAGAATTAAAATTTTCTATCGTCCCAATGCTCTGGGAGATACAACCAGCAGTGACGCGGTAAAAAAATTACATTTTTCATACCTCAAAGATAGCAATAAGTCCCGACTCCAAATTGAAAATCGTTCGCCGCTGTACGTGACGCTGACACAAATAAAATATGGAGAGGCGCATTGGGAAAATAATTTACCTCATGACGGAATGATCGCACCATTCAGCCATATCAGTCTCCCTGTTATTCAATTTACTGACAGCCGAAAATTGTCGATGACCGTCAGTTACATTGATGATTACGGTGTCATAAGTGAATATCATCCTGCAGAAATTGAATAAAACAGCAGCGATTATCCAGTGACCTGCATCAGGATAACTGGACTGCTTGTCCAGTTTGTAGGTTTTTTAACCCGTCACTGACGTCATAATCCTTCTGCTAACTCCTTTATTTTTCTTTATAGATTGCCTTAGTGACTCCAGACTTAATAGGTCTGGAGTCATAAACCTTTTGCCTAAGATCCTATGACTTGTTATAAAACCGCCCTGTGATTTTTTCAGGTGAAATAGAGCTGATGAGCAACGCGGTATCCGGAACGATCAACGAAACACATTTTGCTGCCGAGAATGTTGGCCGGCATGTGCTTGCCTATCTTCAGAATGTGAAAATGACGCCGCTCGCAAAGCTGGATGATTTTGACGAAGAGGGTAATGCGACGGTTAGGCAGGTGATCAATGTCTGGATCCGGCTTTCGTTGATCCTGACACGTCGTCGTCCGGAAATTGCCGTGTCCTCTTTAATGAAACATGTCCTGCCGGTGATTGGCGATGTGCCACTCAACAAAATTACCCGCCTGCGTCTGAATCGCTTATTCAATGTGTTGTTAGCGGACGGAAAAATTTCCGAAGCCAAAAGGGTATTTGCCCTGTGTAAGCAATTTTTTGGCTGGGCGGAAACGCAGGGATATCTCGGCCATTCGCCCTTGAGTTCCATGAAACGCCGTGACGTCGGGGGAAGAAATACGCCGCCCCGCGAGCGGGCATTAACCGATGCTGAAATCTGGATTTTCTGGCATGGCCTTGATTTATGGGATATTTCGGAACAATGTCGCTGGGCGCTACGCCTTTGTTTACTGACTGCCAGGCGTCCGGATGAAATCGTACGTGCCAGAAAAGAGGAGTTTCACCTGCGAATTGGCGTCTGGCGGCAGGGCACGCGTAATAAATCAGCCCGCGATCATAGCCTGCCCCTGACATCTTTAATGGTGACCTGTGTGGAAGCATTGTTGGCGGCCAGTCCAAAAAATAGTCCGTGGCTGGTTCCGTCGCCGCTCGATGCACAAAAACCGTTATCGCGGGGCGCCGTCACTCAGGTAATCCGCCGTATGTTACGTGCAGAAAGAGGGCTGGGTATTGAGCCATTTGCAACACGGGATTTGCGCCGGACGGCCAGATCCAAATTATCCTCCCTGAATGTCCCTAACGATGTTGCCCGTAAAATCATGAATCATTCGCTCGAAGGTATCGACCGTGTTTACGATACCCACGACTATCTGCCGCAAATGAAAAAGGCGCTGGAAGCATTTTCTGACAATATTCAGGGCATTATCAGCGCGCCGGATTACTTCGATTTGCGCCATCAATTTGAGGGTGAATGCCTGCAGGTTCCGGCGATATCGCTGCTATATATGGAAAGATAGGCTTTTTTTTTAGAAATAGAAATATCTGCAATTTTTTGTGATTTAACGACGAACAGACCGGCCCGCACGCACCGGAAATAAGCCGCTGATGTCAGCTGCTACACTTGAGTATTGATTTGGCGTTGCCAGAGGACAGAGGAATTAAAGATGCTTTCACAACCAGAGAACGCAAACGGCTTGCCGGAACCGACGCAGACAATTTTACTAAGCACAGGAACGGCGGAACAAAAACGTCAGGAAATACGTGATTACTATATTCAGACCTGGGAACTGTATGAAAGCCTGTTCGATTGTCTGGCGGACGAACGCGCTTACTTCAACAAAGCGATTTCCCTGCGCCATCCGCTGATTTTCTATTTTGGTCATACCGCCACTTTTTATATCAACAAGCTCATGGCGGCAGGTTTAATTCCTGAGCGTATTGATTCCCACATCGAGGCAATGCTGGCGATTGGCGTGGATGAAATGAGTTGGGACGATCTCGACGATCAGAACTATCACTGGCCATCTGTCGCCAATTTACGGACATATCGCAACAAAGTTCGCGAAGAAGTCCTCGCTATTATCGATACGATGCCGCTGAGTTTACCGATCGACTGGAGCAGCCCGGCGTGGGTGATCCTGATGGGTATCGAGCATGAACGCATCCATCTTGAAACGTCCAGCGTACTGATCCGCCAGTTACCGGTGGAATGGGTCAAACCTCAGGCACACTGGCCTGCCTGTGAACTGGCAAGACATGACCGGAAAACGGTGCCTGAAAACGAAACAGTAGCCGTTAAAGGTGACGTTGTCACACTAGGTAAGCAGGACGACACGTACGGCTGGGACAACGAATACGGCACGTCAGAGCATAAAATTCAGGCATTTAGCGCCAGTAAAATGCTGGTGAGCAACGCCGAATTCTATACTTTCGTCGAGGCGGGCGGCTACCAGAATCCTGAGTGGTGGGATGAAGAAGGTGCAGGATGGCGTGAGTTTGCGCAGGCAGAAATGCCGACATTTTGGGTCGGTTCGCCGCGTGAACCTGAGCAACTAAAATTACGTCTGATGACTGAAGAAGTGCCGATGCCGTGGGACTGGCCTGCAGAAGTCAATCAGCTTGAAGCGGCGGCATTTTGTCGCTGGAAAGCGAAACAAACCGGTGAATCTGTTCAGTTGCCGACCGAAGCAGAATGGATGATTTTACGTAATCAGGTGCCTGGCGATCAGCCAGACTGGCAGACTGCGCCGGGTAACATCAATCTGGCCTGTTGGGCTTCTTCTTGTCCGGTAGATCATTTCGCACAGGGCGATTTTTACGATATTGTCGGGAACGTCTGGCAATGGGCATCAACCCCCATCAGCGGGTTTGATGGTTTCCGTGTGCATCCGTTATATGACGATTTTTCGACGCCGACTTTTGATGGTAAACACTCGATGATCAAAGGTGGAAGCTGGATTTCGACCGGTAACGAGGCATTGAAATCTTCCCGTTACGCGTTCCGCCGTCACTTCTTCCAGCATGCAGGTTTCCGTTATGTGGTGTCCAGTCATCAGGAACAGATCACGGTGAATCCGTATGAAACCGATGGTTTGGTGGCTCAGTATCTGGATTTCCAGTACGGTCCGCGCCACTTTAACGTGCCAAATTACGCCGAACAACTTGTTGATATAGCTGTAAAAAATGTCAGTCAGAAAGGCAGGGCGCTAGATATCGGCTGTGCGACCGGCCGCGCCAGTTTCGAGCTTGCACGTCATTTTGATGCTGTCGTGGGCATGGATTATTCCGCGCGGTTTATCGATGTCGCTCTGGCTTTGGCGAGAGGCGAAGCTTGTCGTTATGTGATCCCGGAAGAGGGTGATCTGGTCGATTATTGTCAGGCGACGCTGGCAGATGTAGGGATCAATGCGCAGCAGACAGAACGTGTCAGTTTTGTGCAGGGTGATGCGTGCAATCTTAAACCGCAGGCTGAATTGTATGATTTGGTTCTGGCGGCAAACCTGATTGACCGTCTGCGTGAACCTGCGCGGTTCCTGAAAGACATCACACCAATGATTCGTACAGGCGGATTGCTGATGTTGTCATCGCCGTATACCTGGCTTGAAGAATTCACTCCAAAAGAGAATTGGGTAGGGGGTTTCCGCGAGAACGGTGAAGCAGTGACCACCCATCAGGCATTGCGCCGCCTTCTGGCCAGTGATTTTGAGGAAATTCAGCAGCCACAAGATGTGCCATTCGTTATCCGGGAAACGGCAAGAAAATTCCAACATACCGTCGCGCAGTTAACGATATGGCGTAAACGATAAGACGTTTTTTGAGAACTCAGGCGGTCACTTTGCGACCGCTTTTTCATGTCTTCGGAGATCGTATTGGTCATAGCTGCAGTTTATTCCCTGCTAGACGGAAAGTTAAAATGAAGTTGATTTAGTCACTGTTATTGATGTTTCAAATAATTAGAATGTTGTAACTAAATGCCATGAGTTAAACCATTTACCTTTCAACCAACTGCGGGCTCGCGTCACACAAGCTTTGAAAGCAGACGCGCTAGTTCAGCGCAGCCGTCAGACTGTCGAAGGTAGGCGATCCGCTGGGTCTACAAGATAGAATCGGACCAATGGCTGTGTGAAAAAGAGTGGGTATTGTCGCGAACTCTCGCACTTTGGATGCGTGAATTCACAAATACTCATGCAGTTTGGGCAAAGAAAGCCGACTAAGTGCATCATCGATACGTGAACAAACGCAGTTGAACAAGCATCAAAATTAGTGGGTTATCTCATCGTGGCAGGTAACCGCAATGAGAAGGTACCTGCGAATGAAAGATGGAAAAAGTTTTATTAATTACTTGTAGACGACTGGTCTAATAGCTGTTAGCTTACACACATGGCACGGCGACTAAGCGACATAGCACAACAGCCGTTCCGGTATAAAGAAACAGCACACAGAGTTGTGCCAGAATAGCAGGTACGGATAAATTTTTTATTTAAGAGGCGATTAGACGACCGGTCTAATTCAATAATCCATATAAAATACAGGAAATTAATCATGTTCAAAAAATCATTGACTACTCTGGCTTTAAGCCTGGTTCTGTCAGTTTATGCTCAGTCTTCAATGGCGGCGCCGGTTAAAAACATCGTTTTGGTACACGGTGCTTTTGTGGATGGTTCAGGTTGGGATCCAGTGGCCCGCATCCTGAATAAAGCAGGCTATAAAGTGTCGATTGTTCAGGAGCCTCAAACCTCGCTGGCTGATGATGTCGCTGCGACTCGACGCGTTCTCGCGTTACAAAGTGGTAAATCATTGCTGGTTGGCCACAGCTACGCCGGAATGATCATCAGTGACGCGGGAAATGATCCCTCTGTTGCCGGCCTGGTTTACATCGCAGCGTTTCAGCCGGAGCAAGGTGACTCATTGCTGAGTTTGGCCAAAAAATACCCGCCAGCCGCTCAGTCTATTACTGAAACGCCAGATCACTTCCTTTATATCAAACCGGAAAATTTCCACGCGGACTTTGCCGCTGACTTGCCAGTCAAAGAAACAAATCTGTTGGCGCAATCTCAACTTATGCCTGCAGTAGCAGCATTTAGTGCCCCGGCAGGCGTTCCGGCATGGAAAACGAAGCCAAGCTGGGCCGTAGTGGCGACGCAGGATCGTGCTATTAATCCAGAACTGGAGCGCTTTATGGCAAAACGCGCACACAGCACCGTTACTGAATTGAAAGGCAACCATGCCATTTACGCCTCGCAGCCGGAAAAAATTGCGAACCTGATCGAAAAAGCGGCACAAAGTTTATCTCAGTAAACATCAGTTAAATGATTTCCTGGCCAGTCATTCTGTGAATGATTGCCAGGTGTAAAAGTAAACAGACGAAAAAACACCTCTACATTAAATGCTCCGCCCATGAGGCGTCGCCAACAGAAAAGAGAATAAAGTGATGAAAACTATTCAGGTGAAAGACGGTTCTAAGATTGCTTATAAAGACTTTGGCAAGGGACAAACCATTATTTTCTCCCACGGCTGGCCATTATCAAGTGATGCATGGGACGCGCAAATGTTGTTCTTCGGTCAGCAGGGGTTCCGTGTAATAGCTCACGATCGCCGCAGCCATGGCAACTCAAGTCAGACGTGGGAAGGCAATGATATGGATACCTACGCTGAAGATTTATCATCACTCATCGAACAGTTAGATCTCAACGATGTTGTTCTGGTTGGACACTCTACTGGCGGTGGCGAAGTCGCACGGTATATCGGTACGTATGGCTCTGCACGCGTCAGCAAAGCAGTACTTATCGGCGCAGTGCCTCCGGTTATGCTGCAAAGCGAGAAAAATCCTGGCGGTCTGCCTATGGCAGTGTTTGATGGCATCCGTGCTGCGGTCGAAAAAGACCGTTCTCAGTTCTATAAGGATTTGACCACGCCGTTTTTCAACTACAATCGTTCGTCAGAGACGCCTTCTGATGGTGTGAGAGAAAGCTTCTGGCTTCAGGGAATGAAGGGTGGGATCAAAGGTCAGTATGACTGTATCAAACAGTTCTCTGAGGTTGATTTCACTGATGACCTTAAGAAAATCGATGTGCCAACCCTGATCATGCATGGTGATGATGATCAGATCGTTCCGCTGGCCGACTCTGCCATTCTGTCCGCGCAACTTGTCAAAGATGCGCAGCTCAAGGTCTATGCGGGATTTGGCCACGGGATGACAATCACCCAAGCCGGGACGATTAATGAAGACCTGCTGCGATTCATTGAAGAGTAATGCGATGTGGAGAAATCTACAAATAAGCTTTAGCAAAATGGAATGCTTTTAACTTGCCTGGAGACGACTGGTCTACATTTAGATTGTTAATCTAAAACACAGGTGATTTATTATGAAACTCTCATTGGTTAAGCAGGTTAGTACATAACTGTTGACGAAAATTATCGGCAACGCTCTAAAAGGCAGGAGGGTGCCAGCGGTATCTGCTGGACGTTTTAAGAAAGTATTAAGAAACAGACATGTTATTAAATAAATGCCGGGCATCATCGCCCGGCATATTTTACACTGAAAATAACATTATTTTTCAGTCGGGCCGCAACCACCAATCATTTTAGAAATTGAAATGGCAGGGTGAAGTAAGTACATGTAATCACAGTTTTTTTCTTTGTTATAGACGCTACCTGTACAACCAGAAAGCGTAGAGACCACAGCAGCCAGGACAAACAACTTGACTAAAGACTTCATGTAAATTCCTTTTCAAAAAAGTTGATTAATATTAATCGCACCCGCAACCAGGCAGGCGGCAGCAATATACCTTTAATTACCAATAAGAGACAAATTAAAAATTAGATTTATTTCATTCACCATGCCAATATCAAACACCCAGGCATTTATATCATTCATTAAAATGATAGTTCACAATGGGGATATTATTTTAATTGCATAAGGTCTGGTGTGAAAATATAAAAACCCGTTCTACTCATAAATAAGGAGGCTATTAAACCTGAGTTCATTTGTTTGCGTGATGAGATGCGTATGCCATATCCATAATGTCGTGAGTGACTAATTCCTGCACGGAGGGCTGTTTTCGCAGATCATTTAATGACAAACTGCCACTTTTACGCAATGGGATAACAGCTGTCTGATGAATGCGCGTTTTTGTACTTTTTGTTTTGCGTTGTTCTTCGCTAATTTGTTCTCAGCAAATGTAGCCGAAGCGTCCCCGGCAGGTATAAACCAGTCGCAATGTGTGGCCCTAAAAAATTCCCGCATCGATGCTGCCAAAATAGGTTTACCAACCCGCGGCGCGTTGGTGACCAATGTTGCGATGGCCGGTCATCCCGGTAATCAGCACTGCAAACTCGAAGGACTGATTAAACCCATTGATGTGACAGCACCTGATATTAATTTTCAGCTTTACCTGCCCCTCATATGGAATGGTAAAGCCTTGCAGCTCGGCGGCAGCGGATTCGACGGTGCCGTTAAGGATGCCGATACAGCCCGGCTGGCGCCAGCTGCTACACCCGGCGCGCTGAAACAAGGTTACGCGACTTTTGGCAGCGATTCCGGGCATCAGGGCGGCGTATCCGATGCGTCTTTTGCTCTCAACCAGGAAGCCTGGGATAATTTTGCCGGTGCTCAGATTAAGAAAACCCACGATGTTGCGGTCGCACTCATCACACAGGCTTACGGTAAAAAACCCTCGCGCCTGTATTTTCAGGGCAATTCTCAGGGCGGACACGAAGCACTTGCTGCAATTCAGCGCTTCCCGCTCGACTACGACGGCGCGATCGCTATTCATCCGGTATACAACGTCGTCGAACTGCACATGGCGGGTATCCGTATCGGGCAAGCTATTTACAACACGCCGGGTGCGTGGATTTCACCGGCAAAAGCCGCGCTGATTGCCAACGCCGTGACCGGTGCCTGCGATAAACTGGACGGTCTGGCCGACGGCGTTGTCGCCAATCCGGATGCCTGTAGTGCGACATTTAAAACAGCGCATCTGCGTTGTCCGCAGGGTAAAGATACCGGGTCAAATTGTCTTTCTGACACGCAAATAGCGCTGGTCGGCATGCTGAATAAGCCCGTACAACTTGGCATAAACCTGCCTACCGGCGATCACTTTGCGCCCTGGCCGATATTACGCGGTGCTGACGCTTCCGCGCTGGTCAGCGTATTTGGCTCCGGCGCAGACAAGCCGAAACCCGAAGCTACAAATATCATTATTTCCTTTCCTTATATGATGGGCGATCAGGCCGTCCGTTATGAAGTCATGGGTAATGCGGATTACGACTCTCTGAAATTCGACCCGGCAGCACATCAGCAGCGGCTCAAAGAGCTGGCTGCGCAGGTCGATAACGATGATGCGAACCTCCGCGCCTTTGTGCAACATGGTGGTAAGTTGCTGCTGATGCACGGTACCGCAGACATGGCAGTACCACCGGGGAATACCGTGGCGTATTACGAAAAACTGAAAGCGGAATTCGGCGAGAAAGAGCTCCGTCAGTTTGCACGCTTCTACCTGGCACCCGGCTTTACCCACAGCAGCGGAACTTTTCGTGCGAGCTGGGATTCACTCGGCACACTGGATAAGTGGGTCGATCATGGGATCCCACCCGGTCAGCAAGTTATGATTGATGTCAACAAACCGACGGCAGGACGTGAAATGCCCTTATGTGATTACCCGTTGTATCCGAAATATAACGGGCAGGGTGATATCAGGTCAGCGTCGAGTTTTGTGTGTACTGATCAGTAAGTGGCCTGAAACGTCAGGCTGCTGTCATTTTTGGTGAGTACAATTTTCAAAGAGATTGCAAGTCATTTACCTATATAAAATCACAGGTGAATGAACGTTCTCAAAAAATCTTGAACATCCGTCCAAGTCTTGGCATTATCCTCATCTGCCTACTCTGCTTCGGATTTTTCAGTGGTCTACCTGTGTAAAGAAGCCCGCCGCAATACTATTCTGGAAGCTGCTGCGCGAATTGCCCGCCGTGAAGGACTGGCCGCGACCACCGTTCGTCGTGTCGCGCAAGAAGCCGGTGCGGCAACCGGTCAGGTTCATCACCATTTTTCCAGCGCCGCTCAGCTGCGGGCTCAGGCCTATACGCAGGTGATGAAAATCCTCAAAGCCCAGCTGGAAGAAAAGTCTCTGGCTCTGACAGCCCGCGAACGGCTGAACCTGTTGCTGGTTGATCCGCAAGACGAAGAATCTCTGATGGCGATCCCACTGTGGCATGAAGCCATGTTGCTGACCGAGCAGGAGCCGCTGATGAAAGCTGCATTTGCGCTTTCAGTGTCTGACTGGCATCAGCTGGTGTCTGATGCCATCAGCTTTGGCAGACAGAAAGGGGAGTTTGTGCAGGGCGAATCGCCGGAGCATATTTCCTGGCGCCTGATTGGCCTGAGCAGCAGCATGGATGCCATGTCGCGACTTGAAACTCTTGGACTGAGCCCGACCTGCGCGCAATACAACCTCGGCCGCGCCATTGAAAATGAGCTGTATGCTCATAACTCTTGCAGTAAGGAAACGACAGATGTTTAAAACATATTTGCTTCTCGGACTGGCTATTGTGGCGGAAGTCATCGCCACCAGCAGTCTGAAAAGCTCGGAAGGATTCACCCGTTTATGGCCAAGCGTCGTTACATTGCTGGGCTATACGATTGCCATCTTCTTATTATCTCTGACTCTGAAAACCCTGCCCACCGGTATTGCTTATGCCATCTGGTCCGGCGTCGGTATTGTTCTGGTCTCTGCGATTGGTTGGTTTGGTTACGGACAAAAGCTGGATACGCCGGCGATTATTGGCCTGGGGCTAATCATCGCGGGCGTCATCGTAGTGAACGTGTTTTCAAAATCTGTTGCGCACTAAGCCGCGCAACTTTATAGCAGCACAGGGAGTTCATTTTGCAGAGCGAACAAAAACCTGATTTTCACGATGACCTGATCAAAGAGTTACTCTACTGGATCGAAGTCAACTTAAGTGACCGTCTGACCATGGAAAAAGCCTCGAAAAAAACAGGCTATTCTCCGTGGTATCTTCAGCGTTTGTTTAAAAGTAAAACGGGTTACGCACTGGGCAAATACATCCGTGACCGCCGTCTGACCATGGCGGCGATCGCGTTACGTCTTACCAATATGCCGATCCTCGATATTTCGTTGTATTACTCTTATGACTCGCAGCAAACATTCACCCGTTCATTTAAAAAGAACTTTGCAGAAACACCGGGGATGTACCGCCGTAATGCGTCATGGACAATGAACGGGATCACCGCACCGCTGACCGTCGATGAGTTTCCTCAACCGAAATATGAGATTGTCGATTTGCCAGAAATGGCGTTCGAAGGGGAAACCGTCGTCCATTCGTATCCGATAGAGGCTTTGTTCAACAGTAAAAACCACGTTCATCGTGCCGAATTATTGCGCTATCTGGAAACGCCGGAATCCCTGCTGGCACCAGTTTGGGGACTTTCAGATTGCCGCCCCGATACTCACGACGAAGTCGCCAATGCCCTGCAGATGGAATACACCGTAGCGCATCAGGTAAAACTCAGTGACAGCCACACCATCCTGGTTCCGGCCAGCCGTTATCTGAAGATCAATTATCCTTACGATCTCAGCCGGTTGAATGATTTTATCCTGTATCTGTATTCGGTATTTTTACCGACACTGGGTCTGGAGTTCATCATGCAGCCCGACCTTGAAAAGTATTCACGAGAATCCGCACTGAACGGCGTGACCTGCGAATACTACATTCCGCTGGCACAACTCTGAGCGGGTTTGTAGTGGTCAGGAAAGCGTTAGGCTTAAAAAAAAGCCTCCCGAAATGAGAGGCTGGGCAGGCGGGAAGGGGATCAGTTAAAGACCATACCGCCGTCAATCAGCAGTGACTGACCGGTCATATAATCTGAATCCGGGCCTGCAAGATAAGAAACACAGGCAGCCACATCTTCAGGTTCTGAAAGACGTTTGAGCGTGATGTTTTTTGCAAACTCCTGCGTACCATAACCCGCCGGTTTTCCTGCAGCAGCAGAAACCTGACGGTCAATTTCTTCCCACATCGGTGTTTTGACGATCCCCGGACAGTACGCATTCACGGTAATCCCCAGATATGCCAAATCGCGCGCAGCAGTTTGCGTCAGGCCACGTACCGCAAATTTACTCGAGCTGTAAATCGCCAGTTCAGGATTGCCTACATGTCCGGCCTGCGAGCAAGCATTGACGATTTTACCGCCATGCCCGGCAGCTTTGAACGCTTTTACCGCCGCCTGAATACCCCAAATCACACCTTTCACATTGATATTATAAACTTTGTCTACAATTTCAGGCGTGATGTCTTCGATGAGGGTTGTCGGCGCAATACCGGCGTTATTGACGATAACGTCGAATCCGCCAAGTTGTTTAGTCGCAGCCTCAACCGCAGCAAAAACTTGTTCGCGGTCTGACACATCGGCAAGCAGGGCAACCGCTTTGCCACCAGCATGGTTAATTTCCTCGGCGACTTTATTCGCCGTGTCTGCGTTATAATCCACGACAGCGACGGCAAAACCATCCTTCGCCAGACGCAGCGCAATTGCCCGGCCAATCCCCTGACCACCACCTGTCACTAAAGCCACTTTTCCATTTTTAGACATACCACTATCCTCTATGTATTCGGTATCTTTTCAGGTGCTGCGCGCAAGGCACGGTTTGACCGACCCGATCGCCTTACGTGAGCTACTTACTGGTTTACGCCTGAGTGCCGGGATGTGCAATTGTTAGCCACGGTCATTAACTTATAGAATTCAAATAGGTAGCAAAGTACATTTACGCAAATAAACCAGAAGCGCACTGAAATGGGGAATACCCGGGATAGAGAAATGAGCCATACCGATGTTATTGCTTTTCGCGAGCGTCTGACCGCGCTTGTACGCTCTTTAAAAATTGTGCCGCAGGTTGCGGAGAATCAGGTGCTTGACCGGATGGCGTTAAGCTTCCGAAAACTGCTTAACTTTTTAGCAGAAGATGATGCACGCACCCAGCAGGCCTTTTTATTGCGTCCTCATGCACAGGAAACGCAAAGATTATTGTGTGATCTGATGGCTGAAAATCTTGCAGTCAGTCAGGAGGCTAAGCTGTTTCGTGACGATATTTCCGCCGTGCTGTTGGCACAATGTTTTACCGGCATTCTGGTGCAACTGGCACAAACTCCAGGGGATCCGCAAACGCGTCATCAGAACAGTCTGGCGTGTGCAAAGCTGTTCTGCGAGGGTGTGTGGCCGGGGAAGTTATAGTCCAAAACTTCATAAAGAAAGCATAAATCGTTGGTTCTGTTTGCAGGAAGAAAAAGGTTAACTGAGGTCATTCCAGCAGAAGATACTGTCTGCTACGAGTCTGTAAAGCTTGTTGCATAAAAGCTTTAAACAGAAAGCCGTGAATAACCGGAGGCCTGTATGTCAACGACCGCTCAAACTGCTGAACACCGCTCCTTATGGCAGCGCATTACTCAACGTAAGCCGCGCCATCAGACCGAAGAAATGGCGCAGGACACGTCGCGTCTGCTGGAAAGTTTTCTGGCAACCGGTTGTTTGTACGGTATTGATGTGGGGAACAGTGATCCGGCCTGGTTTCGCCGCCCCTGACCGCTATATACGTTTAATGCGCTTCAGCTACTGGAACGAGCTGTGCGATTAACCTTAGTTTCTCCTGATAGTGCTTGTTGTACCCTTAATAACCGGTGTTGCCCTTGTGCCTGGCACAATGTCAGCCTCCGTTATGAAGGTTGTTGTGGAAAGTCTCTCTGACCTCGTCGTAGAAATTTTAGTTCTCTCTCAATTGTTGAGCCCATAACTTTCGCCGGTTATGGGTTTTTTTATGCAAAAAAAACCCCGCAGTCAGGCGGGGTAAATGGTAAAGCCGCTAAGGGGGATGCGGCGCGTTCTATGAAGTTACAACCAAGGAAGGGTAAATCGAATTCCAGTGATGATGCCGGAACTCAGAAATTAAATTATCACACTACATAGCTCGGCTATAAATATAGATTTTGTATGTGATTTAATGAATTATTCAGGGAATATATTAAAACGCCGCCAGGAAATAATTAGCAATAAATAATAAAACCAAAAGAGATAATTTATATACTGAGCAACGGAACTCTGTAGGTAGTATTAACACGAGCTTAGACTCATTGATAATGTATATATAATAAATTCTAGTATTCAATTAAATGATAAAGGAATGACATCATGAAATTAAAAGCATTGGCGATTATTATCCCGGCATTACTGGTTGCAGGCGCAGCTCATTCAGCAGAAATCTATAACAAAGATGGCAACAAATTAGATCTGTACGGTAAGGTTGATGGTTTGCATTATTTTTCTGACGATGCTGGCGCAGACGGCGACCAGACTTATGTTCGTGTCGGTTTTAAAGGTGAAACAGAAATCAGTGATCTGCTGACTGGTTACGGTCAGTGGGAATACAACATTCAGGCCGATAATTCTGAAGGCAATAGCGGTACATCAGGTAATGCGACCCGTCTGGGATTCGCGGGCCTGAAATTTGGTGAGTATGGTTCTTTTGATTACGGTCGTAACTACGGTGTTGTATACGACGTTGAAGCCTGGACCGATATGCTACCTGAGTTTGGTGGCGATACTTACACCACTGCGGACAACTTCATGGTGGGCCGTACCAACGGCGTGGCAACCTACCGTAACACCGATTTCTTCGGCGAAGTGAAAGGCTGGGACTTTGCACTGCAATATCAGGGCGCAAACGACGGTGATATCACAGGAGAAGGCACCAATAACCGTGGTGGTCGTTCCATGCGTCAGCAAAATGGCGATGGCTTCGGTATTTCTACTTCCTATGATTTCGGCATGGGTGTGAGTGCAGCGGCAGCTTATGCCTCTTCAGACCGTACTAACGATCAGGTAAATCTTACAACAGCAGACGGCGATAAAGCGGACGTATGGACTGCAGGTCTGAAATACGATGCTAATGGTCTCTATCTGGCTACTATGTATTCCGAAACCCGTAACATGACGGGTTACGGTGATCGTGATGATACGATTGCAAACAAAACTCAGAACTTTGAAGTGACGGCACAATACCAGTTCGATTTCGGTCTGCGTCCTTCTATTGCTTACCTGCAATCCAAAGGCAAGGATCTGAACTCAGATATTCATCTGAACTCAGACTGGAATGATAAAGACTTGGTCAAATATGTTGAAATCGGCACGTCTTATTATTTCAACAAAAACATGTCTACCTATGTTGATTATAAAATCAACCTGCTGGATAACGATGATGACTTCTACAAAGCAGCCGGTATTTCTACCGATGATATCGTAGCAGTCGGTCTGGTTTACCAGTTCTGATGCTCGTGATTAAGATGCTTGTGATTTAAATCGCAAATATCAATATTGAAAGCTCATCTTCGGATGGGCTTTTTTTTCGCATTACTGATTTTCATGAACAGTTTGTTAATATTATATTGATAAGTTTAATCATAATAACACTCTTCTGTTTCCCCTTTATCCGCACAATCCTTTTCAATCGAGGCAGTGAGCTTGTGATAGACATAGCCCAGAAATAACCAGAAGCCCGATGGAGTTCTTTTTCAGGAGCCTGAAGAATGAATGTGTGCGAGTGACTGGTTACGTAAGCTTCAGCGATGCTGCCCATGAAATAACAGATTAGCAACCTGGGCTCCCGTCAGAATGCGGTCTCCAGTGTCTCCAGCACGTTGTAATTCTCATCGACCAGCAGCAGCGCTTTCCATTTGTCGAAGGTCAGACAGGGGTGAGAGGTGCTGAATACCAGAATATCCTCCACCTGCACGTCGGCATCAGGAGCCAGTTCCAGCATCGCGTGCTGGTCCATAATTCCCGTGGTTTTGATGCTTTTTGCCGTCAACGGAAGTGCTTTACCCTGACGGTAATGCGCCACCGGCTGCGGCAGACCTGCGTCGAAGGCGCTGTCGCGCTTGCCGAAGTTCACAATCGCACGGCCACTTTCCGGCACCGATTGCACCATTGCAACCAGTTCCAGCGCTGAAACCAAATCACCACCCAAATCACAGGCCACAGGGTCGCGGGCCATCAGGTCGTCTTGTGCCTGCTGATAAATGCCTGCGTCGTGGGTGATGTAGCAGCCGGGGCGAATCACCACACGGCAGTTTGCCGGTTTTTGTGCTTCCAGCCAGACGTTACACACTACGTCATACCAGACTGATCCTGCGCCCGTGAGGATAAATTCCCCTTCGACATAGCGTTCAAGCTGGCAGGCAAGGCCTGCGGCATCACGTAACAACGCTTCCACTTTGGGCTGTGGATTGTCACCGTGCAGCACCCCCTCGTAAAGTTCGAGGCCGCGTAAATGTAAGCCCGGCAAGCCAGAAATCTCTTCTGCCAGCAGCAGGGCCTGCGCGGTGGTACGGCAGCCGCAGCGCCCGCCGGGTACGCCGAGCTCGATCAAAATATCCAGCTGCTGGTTCTGCGCGCTGAAAAATGCCGAAAGGTTTTTGGCATTGGCAAGGCTGTCAACGCAGCAGAGGTAATCGACGTCCTGATATTCATTTTTGAGCGCTGAAATCAGCTGCATATTCGCTTTGCCCACCAGCTGGTTAACCATCAAAACCCGCTTCATGCCGCTTACCATAGCGATACTGGCTTGCCAGGCGCTGCCCACGCCAACGGCCCAGGCGCCAGCACGCTGCTGTTGCTGAAAAATCCACGGCGTCATAGTGGTTTTGCCATGAGGTGCCAGCGATACGCCACGGGTATCGGCATAGCGTTGCATCCACTGAATGTTATTTTCCAGAGCGGATTTTTTGATCACAGCGGCGGGCAGGCAGACGTCTTCATTCAGCATGTTGGCTGGGGAAACCAGGAGCGCTGACTTGTGCGGAACGAGGTTACCTTCTTGGTATTTCATAACATAGTTCCTTTCATTTTTTTAATCTTTCATTATAAATATCAATATTAACTTAATGAAAAATAAGTATTTTTATTTTAATTAAGCAGTTTTATGAATAAAAGTATCAGGTAAGTATGTGTGTTTTGTGTAGTCTTCCACTGTTTTCCATCCTTGTAAATGGTTAAATTTAACCTAGAACACTATGAAGGGCAGGAACGTATGAAGTTTGATTATCTGTTCAGAAACGTTACGGTCATTGATGGCAGCGGAGGGGAACAATACCGCGCCGATGTTGCAGTGCAGGGCGACCGTATCGCTGAAATTGCACCGGCAATCCGTGGTCAGGCTGTGCATGAAATCGACGGTACCGGCCGCGTGCTGGCGCCGGGATTTATTGACGTGCATACACACGACGACATCAATGTGATCCGGCTGCCGGAGTATCTGCCTAAGATCAGTCAGGGCATTACTACGGTGATTGTTGGCAACTGCGGTATCAGTGCAGCCACGGCGACCATCAAAGGCCACGTGCCAGACCCGATGAATTTACTCGGTGAGGCAAAGCATTTTATCTACCCGACGGTGAGTGCTTACGCTCAGGCCGTTGAGCAGGCGAGACCGGCGATTAACGTCGGTACGCTTATCGGCCACACGGCATTGCGTAATAACCATATGGATGACCTGTTACGCACCGCGACGGCAGAAGAAATCAGCGGGATGCGCGCAGAGCTTAGACTGGCGTTGCAGCAGGGCGCGTTGGGGCTGAGCACCGGCCTGGCTTATGCTTCGGCATTTCACTCTTCGACGGAAGAAGTGATGGCGCTGGCAGAGGAACTCGCTGCACAGAAGGGCATCTATACCACCCATTTGCGTTCCGAGTTTGAGCCGATTCTGGAGGCACTCGATGAGGCGTTTCGCATTGGTCGTCACGGCAACGTGCCGGTGGTGGTGTCCCACCACAAATGTGCAGGAGCGAAGAACTGGGGGCGTACGGTGGAAACACTGAAGCTGTTCGATAAAGTGCGCGAAACGCAGGATGTCTCCTGCGATTGCTACCCGTATTCGGCCAGCTCTTCTACGCTGGACCTTAAACAAATCACCGACGAATTTGAAATAGTCATCACCTGGTCTGAGCCGCATCCGGAAGTGGCCGGGCAGTCGTTACAGCAGATTGCGCAAAGCTGGTCGATGTCACTTCACGAAGCTGGAAAATTACTGATGCCCGCCGGAGCCATTTACTACAACATGGACGAGCGCGATGTCCGGCGCGTGCTGAGTTATCCGGTCACGATGGTGGGTTCCGACGGACTGCCAAACGACCCGATGCCGCATCCGCGTCTGTGGGGCGCATTTCCCCGGGTGCTTGGCCATTACAGCCGCGACGAGAAACTTTTTCCGCTGACGGTGGCGGTTCATAAGATGACGGGCATGTCCGCGGCACGTTTCCAGCTTGCTGAACGCGGGCTGGTCAGACAGGGCTATTTCGCCGATCTGGTGATGTTCGACCCGCAAACCGTGCGCGATGTGGCCAGTTTTAGCGATCCCCAGCAGCCTGCGGAGGGTATCGAAGCGGTGCTGGTCAACGGCGTAATGAGTTATGGCCGGGATAAAAAGGTTATCGGTCGCGCCGGGCGTTTTTTACGCCGGTAGAATTTTGCGGGGAGAGCCAGACGCTGTCCCCTGAGTACGCATTTATACGTATGCATAAGGAGCAATGATGAGTATTAAACGTTACGGAGTGGGCGGGAGTACGGGAACGGGCGGGCAGCCACTGCCGTTTGCCAAGGCCGTAGAGGCGGGCGGCTGGCTTTATGTTTCCGGGCAAACACCGATGAAAGATGGCGAAGTGGTGGAAGGGGGTATTATCGAGCAGTCGCGGCTGGCTATCCAAAACTGCGTGGACATCATGGAGAGCGCAGGCTACACCCTGGCGGATGTGGTGCATGTGAAGGTGTTCCTGACCGACGCGCGTTATTTCCAGTCCTTTAACAAAGTGTTCAGCGAGTTTTTTTCCGCCCATCCTCCGGCCCGCGTCTGCTGCGTTGCGGATCTGGTGGTGGATTGCAAAGTAGAAGTGGACCTGACCTGTTATAACGCTGAACGCGTGAAGTAATTATTCCGTGATCAGGCCGGATGCCCTCTGCGTGCATCCGGCTTATTAAAATATATTTATAAATAACTCAGGTGCGCTACGAACGTGCCAACGGGCTTTCTTTGTCTTTTTTCAGGGAGCCATTGCAACTTAATTAATCTGGAAGTGAGCCATGAATAATTATTCTTTTCTTATTTGGTTTGCAATATATGCATGCGCCATGATTACACTGGGCTGGTATGTGTCACGTAATCAGAAAAATGGCGATGACTTTTTATTAGGCGGACGTTCATTACCCTTAATTTTAACGCTGGGATCCACCGTAGGCACGATGGTCGGTACGGGGTCGAGCGTCGGCGCGGTGGGCTTCGGTTACACCAACGGCTGGGCGGGCATGCTGTATGGTCTGGGCGGTGCGGTAGGTATTCTGCTGCTGGCCTGGTTGTTTGCGCCGGTGCGAAAAATGCGTTTTATGACCATGAGCGAAGAGATCTCTTATTACACTGGCGGCAATAAAATCATTAAAAATGTCGTGGCAATATTAATCTTTATTGCATCTATTGGCTGGCTGGGGGCGCATATTCTTGGTGGTGGTTTATATCTTTCATGGGCAAGCGGAATTGATATTAATACGGCGAAAATTATTATTGCAGCAGCTTTTGTGGTTTACGTCGGTATTGGTGGATATTCCGCAGTGGTATGGATTGATACCGTGCAGTCGTTAATTCTGTTTATCGGTTTTATCCTGATGGCAGCGCTGGCGGTACATCACGTTGGCGGGTGGAGCCATATCCAGCAGGCCGTCGATCCGGCAAAGCAAAGCCTGTTTGGAGTGGATAAACTCGGCATCCTGCCTGCTTTTTCTCTGGCAATGGTAATTGGCGTCGGAGTACTGGCCACGCCTTCCTACCGCCAGCGTATTTATTCCGCCAAAAACGTAGGCACGGTGCGTAAATCCTTTGTGATCACCGGTTTGCTCTATCTGGGCTTCTCCTTCCTGCCCGCGATCATTGGTATGGCCGCTTACACGATGAATCCGGCACTGGCAAACAGCGGCTTTGCCTTCCTGTTCGCCACTCAAGTTTTGCCACCGGTGCTGGGAATGGCGGTGCTGATTGCGGGTATGTCAGCCAATATGTCTTCGGGCAGTTCTGACGCGATTGCCGCCGTCTCAATCATGCTGCGTGACCTTTACACTCTGATCACCGGTCATATGCCCGCACCAGAAAAGGCGATCCGCATGTCGCGTATTTCCCTTGTGCTGGTGATCGGGCTGGCGCTGATCTTCGCGCTGACCTCCAACGACATCATCAGCTACATCACCAAAATGATTTCGATGATCATGTCCGGCCTGTTTATCTGCTCAATACTGGGGCGGTTCTGGATACGTTTTAACTGGCAGGGCGCGATGGCTGCGCTGATTGGCGGCGCCGGGACCTCACTGGTGATGCTGGTAAACGACAGCTGGATGAGTTTCTGGGGTAACCCGGTGGTGCCGTCTGTGTTGATGAGTCTGGGCTGCGCGCTGGTCGTGACGCTGGTAACGCCGGCCAGCAAAATGAGCCGCGAAGAGGCACTGGAGATGATCACCCGCGAACGCGAAAGCCAGCCTGAGCCGGTACCGGTGCCGTTGGGCAAACGCGCCACAGGGAGCGCACGATGAGCGGGGATTATATTGCCGTTGACTGGGGATCATCGCATCTGCGCGTCTGGTTATACCTGAACGGGCAGTGCGCGGATAGCCTGCAACTGCCTTACGGCATCAGCCGGCTGGTGGATCAAACCGCCTGTGACGTGTTCGCGCAATATATCCAGCCGTGGCGCGGTAAAGAAACTCTTCCCGTGATAATGGCCGGTATGGTCGGCAGCGATGCAGGCTGGCAAACGGTGCCTTATCTGGCTTGCCCGGTGTCGTTACAAACACTGAGCGCGCAACTTTTTGAGGTCGCGCCGCAGGTTTGGATTGTGCCGGGCCTGAATACGCCGCACAACGTCATGCGCGGTGAAGAAACGCAGTTGCTCGGCGCGATGCAGTTGGCCCCTGACACCTGTTACGTTATGCCCGGTACGCACAGCAAATGGGTGCAGGTGGCAGAGGGGGCAGTCAGCGGGTTCACCACAGCGATGACGGGCGAACTGTATCACCTGCTGATGCAGCATTCCCTGATTGGCAGAGGCTTGCCGGCACAGCAAGATGATAACCGGGCGTTTCAGGCTGGCCTGCAACGCGGGCTGGAATCGCCTGCATTAGTGAACTGGCTGTTTGAAGCGCGTGCGCGGCGGGTGCTTGGCGAACTGGCTCCGGGATCGGTCGGCGACTGGTTGTCCGGGTTGCTGATAGGTGCGGAAGTGGTGGCAATGCGCGGTGAATTATCCGTCAGTCAGGTCACTCTGGTCGGTGGTGAGTCGCTTTGTCGTCGTTACTGGCTGGCCTGTGAACAGGCGGGCATAACGGTGAATGAAATTGCGGGTGACACCGCTTTCCAGCAGGGAATAAGGAGCATTCTTGATGCACGACGCTAAACTTTTGGTCGCGATTTTACGCGGCATTTATCCTCACGAGACCAGTGATCATGTCGGCGCACTGATTGAAGAGGGCTTCCGTTACATTGAGATCCCGCTGAACTCGCCGGACTGGCAGAAAAGTATCGCTGAAATGGTCACGCGTTACGGCGACTCGGCGTGCATCGGAGCGGGAACGGTGCTAAAGGTTGAACAGGTCGATTTTCTGGCGAATATCGGGGCAAAGCTGGTGGTGACGCCGAATACGCAGCCCAAGGTGATCCGTCGGGCTGTCGATGCCGGAATGTGGGTTTGTGCCGGTTGCGCCACCGCTACCGAAGCGTTTACCGCGCTGGAAGCCGGGGCACAATGGCTGAAGATTTTCCCCTCGGCGGCATTCGGTCCGGCGTACATTTCCTCCCTTAAGGCGGTGTTACCGCCGGAAGTCCCGGTACTGGCGGTGGGAGGCGTCACGCCGGATAATCTGGCGGAATATTTACGTGCCGGTTGTGCCGGGGCAGGGCTCGGCGGCGATCTGTATCGTGCCGGTCAGGATGTCGAAACCACCCGCCTTCAGGCACGGCGGTTTATGGCAGCATGGCGGAGTTAAAACCCCGCGAAGCGCACGTCATCTCTTCCTAATCCCCTAACGGCTGGCGGTCCACGCCGCCCCGGTGCCCGTCCAGCGCAAGCTTAATGCGTCTCAGACGGTCTTTTGCCTGTGTTTTGTTGGCCATCGCCAGTTCGGTGGCCAACACATCGATCATCGCCAGCATGGCGTAGCGTGAGGTACTTGGCTTAAAAATGTAGTCATTTTCCCGCACGATCAGCGGCAGCACGATGTCGGCATTGGCCGCCAGGGGTGAATCCTGCGTGGTGATGGCGATGACTTTGGCCCCGTACTGCCTGGCTATCGCCACACTCTCAATGATTTCCGGCGTGTAACCTCCCAGAGAGAGCGCTAGTACCACGTCATTTGGCGCAACGGCTGAGCACATCATGCGCACCAGCAGGCCATCGCTCTGGCTCACCACCGGCAGGCCAAGGCGGAACAGGCGGTACTGGACTTCCTGAGCGCAAATCGTAGAGCCACCGCCCATCCCAATCGCCAGAATTTGCCGGGCATTACTGAGCCATCCGACCACTTTTTTGAGTGAATCCGGGTTAAGCGCGCGCCGGTTGATGTCCAGCACATTAATGATTGTTTCGTAGATCCCCTGAACGCCGTCCAGATCCGGCACGTCCAGAATAAAACGCTGACCTACCGCCAGTGACTGCGCGAGTTTTACTTTCAGTTCACGCACGTCTTTGCAGCCGATAGCGCGGGCAAAGCGGGTGACCGACGCCTGGCTTGTACCGGTAAGATGCGCCATTTCTGCAATCGGCAGCGTGGAGGCGAACTGCACGTCATCCAGAATAAATTGCGCGATACGCTTTTCCGTGGCGGTAAGTTCCACAAAGCGGTCGGTGATGCAGGAAATAATGTCGATGGAGAAGGCCATTGCGCGTCTCTGAATGGGTAAGTGAATAGCCGATACTTTGTACCATAAATACGCATACAGGAGTATGGCGGCTGCCAGAAAGGGGTGTGATGAACGTCGTGTTATATTTTGGTTAAGTATCGCGTGCTGTATTCGTCTAAAAACTCCACAAATGCTTGCCTGATCCTACTGAATTTTCTTACAAGCGCTTGAATTTAAAGAGGTGAAAAGGGGATTTTGACGGGGCTGTTTATTAAGCGATTTGTGCCCTACATGATTGAAATGTATTGATAAATCGCATGTACAACGGCGTGTGTTTTTGTTATATTATTGACCAGATCACGGACAGGGTAATTCCTCTGTGATAGGGTGCTTAACCTAAGACTTGGTTTCTCAGGACAATGACATGTTAGATTATCGCTTTCCGACAGCTATGCAGATGGTGTTTTGTATCGCTCAGTCCCAAAAGGCTGAACAGCGGTGCACCAGTGCGATTTTAGCAACGGGTCTGGAAGCCAACTCCAGTTTTATCCGCAAACTGATGGTGCCGCTGACGCAGCACGGCATTATTGTTTCCACACTCGGTCGCACCGGCTCGATCACACTGGGTCGTCCCGCGGAAGAAATCACACTTCGTGATATTTATTGCGCGGTGATAGAAGACAAGCGCCTGTGGGCCGCACGTCCTGACGTTCCTGCCCGTTGTGTTGTCAGCGCCAATGCTTGTACGTATTTCAAAAATATCGTTAACGAAGCAGAAGAAGCCTCCTTCCAGGTTCTGGCTCGCCACACGGTCGCAGATGCTCTGGCGGAATTCGAGCGTGGTGGCAAATACAAATGCACCAAGGACTTAGCTGCTGAATACTCAGAAGGTTCGGTCTGCTCTAAATAGCGTTCAACGTTTCCTTCCGGGAAACCTTAAAAAAGCACATAAAAAAAGCCGGGATATTTTCCCGGCTTTTTGCGTTCTGATTTTCAGATCAGGCAGTTTGTGTTTCCACGACGACTTTCTTACGCGTCACCAGCTTACGCAGCGCCACATAGAATACCGGCGTCAGGAACAACCCGAACAGTGTTACACCCAGCATACCGGAGAACACGGTAATCCCCGTCACTCCGCGTACTTCAGCGCCGGCACCGTGTCCCAGGATCAGCGGTATGGTCCCTGCGATAAACGCAATTGATGTCATCACGATAGGTCGCAGACGAAGACGACATGCTTCCAGAGCCGATTCAATAATCCCTTTACCCTGCATTTCCAGCTCGCGGGCAAATTCGACGATAAGAATCGCGTTTTTACAGGCAAGTCCCATCAGCACCACCAGCCCGACCTGAACGAACACGTTGTTATCGCCACCGGTCAGCCAGACGCCGAACAGCGCAGACAGCATGGTCATCGGAACAATCAGAATGACCGCCAGCGGCAGCGTCCAGCTTTCATACAAGGCCGCCAGCACCAGGAACGCCAGCAATACCGACATCGGGAATACGATCAGCGCCGCGTTACCTTGTGTCGATTGCTGATAACTCAGGTCAGTCCATTCGATATTCATCCCGTTCGGCAGCAGATTTTTAGACATTGCAGTCAGCTCCGTCATCGCCTGCGCAGAAGACAGCACGCGCGGATCAGCATCGCCAATCAGGTCTGCCGCCGGGTAACCGTTATAGCGGATCACCGGATCAGGCCCGTAAGTGGTGGTGATATTCAGCATGCTGCCAATCGGCACCATTTCGCCTTTATCGTTACGTGTACGCAGATTAGCGATATCTTCCACGCTGTCACGGAACTGGCCATCGGCCTGCGCCATGACTTTCCAGGTACGACCAAAACGGTTGAAGTCATTGATATACGACGACCCGAGATAAACCTGCAACGTACTGAACAGGTCATCAAGGGACACGCCCTGAGCTTTGGCCTTATCGCGGTCGATATGCGCATCCAGCTGAGGCACGTTAGCCTGATAAGAGGAAATAGGATAACCCATGCCAGGCGTCTGCATAATGGCACCGGACATGGTATTGATCGCCGTCTGCAACGCACCGTAGCCCAGCCCTGCACGATCCTGCACATACAGGGAGTAACCCGAACCCTGACCCAATCCGAGAATTGGCGGTGGCATAATCGAGAAGGCAAATCCTTCCTGAATCTGCGAGATTTTGGCATTAATTTCCGCGTTAATCTCTGCCGCCGTGCGGGTACGTTCGCTCAGGGGTTTAAGCGCGAAGAAGACCGTGCCGGTATTTGGCGTATTGGTGAACTGCAACGCATTCAGTCCCGGGAAAGCGACCGCATCAATCACCCCGTCGGTACTCAGTCCCATGGCGCTGATTTTGCGGATCACCGCGTCTGTACGGGACAGCGACGCCCCTTCAGGCATCTTCACACCGGCGATCAGATACAGTTTATCCTGCGTCGGAATAAAGCCGCCCGGCACCGCTTTGAACATAAATGCCGCGCCGCACAACAGCAGAACATAAACACCAAATACAGCACCACGACGCCCGAGCGTTTTCGACACCGCACTCTGATAACGATGAGAACTGGCATTAAAGAAACGGTTGAAAGGACGGAAAATCCAGCCGAACAGACGGTCGATCAAACGAGACGGCAAGTCTTTCGGCGCGCCATGTGGTTTGAGCAACAGTGCAGCCAGCGCGGGGGAGAGCGTCAGCGAGTTAATGGCGGAAATCACGGTAGAAATCGCGATAGTCACTGCAAACTGCTTGTAGAACTGACCGGTTACGCCGGACAGAAACGCCATCGGCACAAACACCGCACACAGCACCAGCGCAATCGCAATGATCGGCCCGGAAACTTCCCGCATTGCCTGATGCGCGGCCTCTCTCGGGGCGAGTCCTTCCTCGATATTTCGCTCGACGTTTTCCACCACCACAATGGCGTCATCAACGACTATCCCTATCGCCAGTACCAGCCCGAACAGGCTTAACGTATTGAGCGAGAATCCCAGTAAATACAGAATACTGAATGTCCCGATGACTGAAATCGGCACTGCCAGTAACGGAATGATCGACGCACGCCAGGTTTGCAGGAACAGGATAACCACCAGCACTACCAGCACCACGGCTTCGAGCAGCGTATGGACTACGGCACTGATCGAATCACGCACAAACACCGTCGGGTCGTACGGCGCACGCCAGGTCATGCCTTCCGGGAAGCGGGCCGACAGTTCAGTCATCTTGGCACGCACGGCATCCGACAAATCAATGGCGTTAGCCCCCGGCGACTGGAAGATACCAATACCCACGGCATCTTTATTATTAAGCTGGGAACGAAGCGCATAACTGCCGGAACCCATTTCGATGCGCGCGACATCCCGCAGACGAACAATTTCACCATTATCACCACTTTTCAGGATGATTTTGCCGAACTCGTCTTCGTCTTTAAGCCGTCCCTGCGCATTGATGGACAGCAGATAATCGCTGTCTTTTGGCATCGGCTCTGCGCCAAGCTGACCGGCAGAAACCTGCACGTTCTGCTCCTGCATGGCTTTCACCACATCAGAAGCCGTCAGGCCACGGGCCGCAACTTTGTTCGGATCCAGCCAGACGCGCATGGCATATTCACCCGCACCAAAAATCTGGATCTGCCCGACACCCGGCAAACGCGCCAGCTCATCTTTCACTTTCAGCGTGGCGTAGTTGCTCAGATACAGGGAATCATATTTGCCGGAAGGGGACACCAGATGCACCACCAGCGTTAACGTTGGCGATTGCTTCTGAGTGGTTACCCCCTGACGGCGGACATCTTCCGGCAGACGCGCTTCCGCCTGCGCCACACGGTTTTGCACCTGAACCTGCGCCTGATCCGGATCGGTACCCGGACGGAAAGTGACGGTCGTGACCAGCACGCCATCCGAACCGGCGACAGATTTCATGTACACCATGTTTTCCACGCCGTTAATGGCTTCTTCCAGCGGCGTCGCCACGGTTTCAGCAATCACTTTCGGGTTGGCACCCGGATATTCGGCGCGTACCTGCACGCTTGGCGGAACGACGTTAGGATATTCACTGACCGGCAGCAGAGGGATCGCAATAGCCCCGGTGACCAAAATCAAAATCGACAAAACAGCCGCAAAAATAGGCCGGTCGATGAAAAAACGGGAAAAGTCCATGAGTCAGGATTCTCTTTTATTGAACGGCAGCAGGAGAAGGCGCGGCAACATTGGCGGCCATGCTGACGGTTTTGGCATTCACCGGCATTCCCGGCATAAAGACTTTTTGCACACCATCAATGATGACGCGATCACCGGCTTCCAGACCTTTTTGCACAATCCGCAATCCGCCGGACATCCTGCCGACTTCCACATCGCGACGCTGGGCTTTACCGTCTTTATCGACCACATACACAAACTTGCGGTCCTGATCGGTCAGCACGGCTTTATCATCCACCAGCATGGCGCTGAACTGCGCGCTGCCCGGCATCTGAACGCGGGCAAATAATCCAGGCGTAAAAGTACGGTCGCGGTTATCGAGCAGGGCGCGCATACGGATGGTGCCGGTGCCGGAATTGAGCTGGTTATCGGTGAAATCCACCACGCCCTGGTGCGGATAACCGTTTTCGCCAACTAAGCCCACGTGAACCGGCAGACGATTTTGCGGGTTGTCATTGAATTTTCCGTCGCGGGCCAGCGCCTGATAACGCAGGAAAGTGCCTTCATCTACGTCGAAATAGACATAAACGGTATCGAGCGAAACCAGCGTGGTCAGCACACTGGCGCTGTCACCGGCGGTCACCAGATTTCCTGAAGTGATCATCGCGCGGCTGGCGCGGCCATCAATGGGTGAAGTAACGCGGGTGAAATCAAGATTAAGCTGCGCCATATCCAGCTGTGCCTGAGCGGCCAGCACATCTGACTGCGCCTGAGATGCTGCGGAACGGCGCTGCTCGGCGATTTCTTTTGATACCGCCTGGGTGCCCATCAGCGCTTCGGTACGTGCCGATTCACTTCTCGCCAGACCGGCCTGATTACGCGCACGGACCAGTTCTGCCTGAGCCTGTTCCTGTGCAGCGCGGTAAGTGCGGTCATCAATGGTGAATAACACCTGACCTTTTTTCACTTCCTGACCTTCCTGATAATTCACCTTATCGATGTAACCGGACACCCGAGGGCGCAGTTGCACACTTTGTACCGCTTCCACGCGTCCGTTAAACGCATCCCACTGGCTTATAGATTTAATCAAAACATCTGCGGCACTGACCTGCGGGGCAGGTGGAGCCGAATTTTGTGCCACGCTGTTATCACACCCGGCAAGCAGGGCAACCATCAGCGCGATCCCTGAAAGGCGCAACGTCAAATGCGAGCCATCGAAGCGGCCGCGTGCAACAACCTGTGATTTTTGCAGGTTAATCATTATTTTAATTTCCAGTGAGTAAGTGCTGCCAGGCAATACACGGCCTGTCCGCCGGGTAACGTCCTTTGCCTGATCTGACTTTTTTGGGACTTGTGCCGTTCATCAGCACAATAATGTATCAAATACTGATACAATTGATTCGAGGGGATTGTAGGGATGCTCCTACTAAAGTGCAAGAATTACTGTTACACTTTATGTGCTATTTTACAGAATGTTTACTTCGGGGTGGGTGACTATCCGGTAATGGCAAATTAAATGCAATAGTAAAACTTGCATTTAAGCGAAAACTAGGTCAGTTTATAAAAAGACGAGTCGCCCTCGGGGCGCACAAACAAAAAAATAAGCAGGAGATTGCCCATGAGAACCGAGGATTTCATTCACGACCTGATCGACTGGATCGATCACAATCTGGAAGAGCGACTGGATATTAAAACCGTTGCCAAACGTGCAGGCTATTCGCGCTGGTATCTTCAGAGAATGTTCAAAGAGCACACCGGTTTACCGATGGGCGAATTCATTCGTGAGAAAAAACTGAAGAAATCTGCCGATATGCTGGCCAGCAGCGGTGAGCCGATTGTCAGCGTGGCGATTTCGCTGGGTTTTGACTCCCAACAATCTTTCACACGTAGCTTTAAACGTCAGTTCGGTCAGACGCCTGGTGACTGGCGCCGTGGTCTGAATATGTCTGCGGAATGTCAGGGTTGCCTGCACTGATTCTTCTCTCCACTTACTCCCGGTAAGTGTGTACCGCTGGCCCGGCTTCCTGCCGGGCAGTGAACTCTGTTTTCTCGCGTGTCTCATCATCTCTCACAGTTATTCTCACGATGCTTTACGTCGAACTTATCTCTTCTTTTTACCTCACTTTATGATGACCATTTCAGGCATCCGCACAGCGGCATTTCTCAGGACGTGATCAACCCAACAAAAAACGACATCAAAGTTCATCTAAATTGAAATGATGTTTCATTTTGTTGAGTTGAGAGAATTTTCTCGTTAAAATCCTTTCATGACTCAGGAGCCGGGCACAGCCCGACAACCAAAAATCCTACGGAAAAGCGCATTCGCCTCCGTTTTATGAAAAGGAAACATCATGATTCTGGATAATTTTTCTCTGAAGGGAAAAGTCGCGGTCGTCACCGGTTGCGATACCGGTTTGGGGCAAGGCATGGCCATTGGTCTTGCTGAAGCAGGGTGTGACATTGTCGGCATCAATATTGTCGAACCTGCTGAAACCATCGAACGTGTCGGCGCGACAGGGCGTCGTTTCCTGAGCCTGACGGCCGATCTTAGCGATACTAAAGTGATCCCGGCGCTGCTCGAACGTGCGGTGTCGGAAATGGGCCATATCGACATTCTGGTCAATAACGCCGGTATTATCCGCCGTGAAGACGCCATTGAGTTCAGCGAAAAGAACTGGGATGACGTCATGAACCTGAACATCAAATCTGTCTTCTTCATGTCACAGGCGGTGGCGAAACAATTCATCGCGCAGGGCACCGGCGGCAAAATCATTAACATTGCGTCGATGCTTTCTTATCAGGGCGGCATCCGCGTTCCTTCCTACACCGCATCGAAAAGTGCCGTGATGGGCGTCACCCGTCTGCTGGCGAACGAATGGGCGAAACACAATATCAATGTGAACGCCATTGCACCGGGCTACATGGCCACCAACAACACTCAGCAACTTCGTGCCGATGAAGCGCGCAGCGAAGAAATACTGGGGCGTATTCCTGCAGGTCGCTGGGGTTTGCCATCTGATCTGATGGGACCGGTTGTTTTCCTGTCTTCTCCGGCATCCGACTATATTAATGGCTACACGATTGCCGTTGACGGCGGCTGGCTGGCTCGTTAATTACGCCAATTATTGCTCAATAATCACCGACAGCGGCGGGTCACACCGCTGCCCAAAGAGGAAATCTCATGAAAATTGCATTGATGATGGAAAACAGTCAGGCCGCTAAAAACGCGATTATCCTGAAAGAACTGAACGCAGTGGCATCTGAGAAAGAATATCCGGTGTACAACGTGGGCATGTCTGATGAGCAGGATCACCACCTGACTTACATCCATCTGGGCATCATGGCCAGCATTTTACTCAACTCCAAAGCGGTTGATTTTGTCGTGGCGGGCTGCGGCACCGGACAGGGTGCGCTGATGTCACTGAACATTCATCCGGGCGTTAACTGCGGTTACTGTATTGATCCTGCAGATGCTTTCCTGTTCGCGCAAATCAACAACGGCAACGCACTGTCACTGCCATTCGCCAAAGGTTTCGGCTGGGGCGCAGAACTCAACGTGCGTTTCATCTTCGAGAAAGCCTTTACCGGCGAGAAAGGCCAGGGTTATCCGGCTGATCGTAAAGAACCTCAGGTACGCAACGCCGGTATTCTGAACCAGGTGAAAGCCGCGGTAGTGAAAGAAAACTATCTCGATACGCTGCGTGCCATCGATCCGGAACTGGTGAAAACCGCCGTGACCGGTGAACGTTTCCAGAAATGTTTCTTCGAGAACTGTCAGAACAAAGAGATCGAAACCTTCGTGCGTGAAATCCTCGCGTAAGATTTCATTTTCTTGATGACAAAAAAACCGGTGCCCATGTGGCACCGGTTTTTTATGCAGCTCTATTCGTTTAACCCTAAATATTTTGAGTTGTATCAAGGCGGCAACTGAGCGAATCCCCGGGAGCTTACTAAAGTAAGTGACCGGGGTGAGTCAAGGCAGCCAACGCAGAGACGGCTCAAAAGATGACGGGTTACAGAAAATCCATTCTTTGGGGGGTGAAGGTATCTAACAACACCCCTTTCTCCAGACACACGCAGCCGTGCATGATGTACGGTTTTTTGTATAACGTGTCGCCCGCGGTCACTTCGTGAGTTTCCTCGCCGATAGTGAATTTGAAGCGACCGGAAAGCACGTACGTCAGTTGCTCATGCACATGGTTATGCATCGGCCCGACTGCGCCTTCCTCAAAATACACTTCGACGGCCATCATGCTGCCGTTATGTGCCAGAACGCGACGGCTTACACCGTCACCTAAATCCTGTAAGGGGATCTCATTTTTTAATACAAACATCGGTTAGTCCTTTCTTAACGAGCTGAGCAGGGCATCCGGAATTTCTGCCAGATACAGCGCCGGCAGGCCTTCGTAATCGGTGGTAAAGAGCACGTGGCGGTCGTCCGGCGAGAAAGAAGGGTGCGGATGCGTCACCTGACGGTCGCCATCCAGCACACGCCATGAACTGTTATGGGCGGCAAGCGGGGCATGCTGACGGGTACGGGCGTCGAAAATATACAGCCATGGATCGTTTTCAATCGTATGGCTGGCGGTATCTTTCACATCAACCGGCGTGCCGGAACCGTCACCGACCAGCAGCGTTCCGTTCTCATTACTCATCAGATGTGAACACGCAGGCATGGTCATCAGGCAAATATCTTCGCCGGTATGCGGATCAAAACGGCGGATATGGCGGTCGTGCTGGCCTTTAAGATAAGACACATACATCAGCGCGGAGCCGTCCGGCACCCAGAATTCGTGCGTACAGCTTTCACCCGGTGCATGTTCCTTCACCTTGCGCACATTGCTGCCATCCTCATCCACCAGCCACATGCGGGCATCCACCAGATCGTGCGGGCCTTCATGACAGAACGCGACGGTATGGTCGTCAAAAGGACGATAAATCGGATGCCCGAGCCATTCATTCTTTTCGTGTATCACGCGGGACTTGCCGTTGATGAGATCGACACGCAACAGGCGGCAGCGGGGATGACTATGATAAAACTCCTGGAAGATTTTCCAGTCAGATAACGGCGTCCAGTCTTTACGACTGATTTCAATGCCCACCAGACTGGTGCATTCGCTGTTCGCCACCCAGGTGCCGTATCCAACCCAATCTTCCGGCACGGCATAAACGGTTTTCTCGCTGAAATCGTCCAGTTTTACGCACTGCAAACTGCGCTCATTTTTCACGTAATACAGACACTGATCGTCTGGCGACAGGAAGCCACCGAAGGTATTGTCACCTTGTCCTTCCGTCAGCTGAACCGCCTTTTGCGTCTGCAGATCCAGCAAATAATAGTTGCGGTTACCTTCAAACTCACCAGCAAACAGCAGCTTGCCGCCGTCACGGGTAAAGCATTTCTGATAGAAATAGTTGCGATGGCAAAGAACATCGGGCGGGGTCAGACGCGTCACGCGCGCGCCGGTCTGTGCGTCCTGAACCGTGTGAAAATTGAATTGAATCTGAGAACCTTTCGCCATGATTCACCTCATAAGTGGCAATAAAATCAGCCGTGTGTGGGCTTTTGTTTATTAATTGAAATGCAATTTCATTAAATTGAAAACACATTACCACTTACCGTTGCACACTGGCGGCGGTCGCTGCCGAAAATGCAACATTGATCACATTTTTCCCTTCTGTAAAAAACATTCTATAATGTCATGGTTTCGTAAATAACAATTGATACCCAAAATAGATTAAGGGTGCTGAACACATACCTCACGCTTTACACAGTGAAGTTATTTTAGAAAAGGGATGTACATGATTAGATTAAGAAAGAAACGCGTTAAACCGATGCAAATCAACGACATTACTATCATTGATGATTCCAAGCTCAAGAAGGCGATCACCGCAGCTGCGTTAGGTAACGCAATGGAGTGGTTCGACTTCGGTGTATACGGCTTTGTCGCTTTTGCACTGGGTCAGGTCTTCTTCCCGGGCGCCGATCCGGGCATTCAGATGATTGCCGCTCTGGCTACCTTCTCCGTTCCGTTCCTTGTCAGGCCTCTGGGCGGCCTGTTCTTTGGTGCGTTAGGCGATAAGTTTGGCCGTCAAAAAGTATTATCCGTCACCATCATTATCATGTCGGTCAGTACCTTCTGTATCGGCCTGATCCCCGGTTACGCCACCATCGGTATCTGGGCTCCGATTTTGCTGTTACTGGCTAAACTGGCACAGGGCTTCTCGGTCGGGGGTGAATACACCGGCGCAGCGATTTTCGTTGCCGAATATTCACCTGACAGAAAACGTGGCTTCCTCGGCAGCTGGCTGGACTTCGGCTCTATCGCCGGTTTTATCCTCGGCGCGGGCGTGGTGGTATTGATTTCCAGCATTGTCGGTGAAACCAACTTCCTCGAATGGGGCTGGCGTATTCCGTTCTTCATCGCCGCACCGCTGGGCCTGATCGGTATCTACCTGCGTCATGCGCTGGAAGAGACCCCGACGTTCCAGCAGCACGTTGATAAAATCGACAGCGATTCCCGTAAGGACATTGCAGAGCCTCCGAAAGTCTCTTTCCGAGAAATTCTGACCAAGCAGTGGAAACCGCTGATCGTCTGCGTCGGGATGGTGATTGCGACTAACGTCACTTACTACATGTTGCTGACGTACATGCCGAGCTACCTGTCTCACAGCCTGCATTACTCAGAAGATCACGGCGTGCTGATTATCATCGCCATCATGGTCGGTATGCTGTTTGTACAGCCGTTCATGGGCTTGCTGAGTGACCGATTTGGCCGTAAACCGTTCGTTCTGATCGGCAGCGTGGGTCTGTTCATTCTGGCTATCCCGTGCTTCATTCTGATTAACAGCGGTGTTGTCGGGCTGATTTTTGCCGGACTTCTGATCCTCGCGGTATTGCTGAACTGCTTCATCGGCGTCATGGCATCGACACTGCCGGCCATGTTCCCGACTCACATCCGCTACAGCGCGCTGGCGATTGCTTTCAACATCTCCGTGCTGATTGCCGGTCTGACACCGACCATCGCCGCCTGGCTGGTCGAAGCCACCGGTAACCTGTATATGCCTGCTTACTACCTGATGGTGGTGGCAATCATCGGCCTGGTGACCGGTATCTTCATGAAAGAAACCGCTAACCGTCCGCTGAAAGGCGCAACGCCGGCCGCATCGGACCGTGCAGAAGCGAAAGAAATCCTTCAGGAACATCACGACAATATCGAACAGAAAATCGAAGATATTGACGCGCAGATTGTTGAACTTGAAGCTAAAAGAAAGAACCTGATTGCGCAGCATCCTGATATTGACTGATCATACTCCCGCGTAATCTCAAAGCCGGTCACCTCACTGACCGGCTTTTTTTTGCTCCGCGCCGCATTTTTTCCATTCCTGCTCCATACTTCATTTCCCGGTCATCTGAATGGAAAGCCTGTATGCAGAATCCTACGTTGTTTCAGTTCTTTCACTGGTATTACCCGAACGGTGGACAACTCTGGCCGGAAGTGGCCGAAAAGGCCGCATGGCTGGCCGAAACCGGTATCACCGCCGCGTGGCTCCCGCCTGCTTATAAAGGGGATTCCGGCGGTTACTCGGTTGGTTATGACACCTACGATTTGTTCGATTTGGGTGAGTTTGACCAGAAGGGAAGCCGCGCAACAAAATACGGCGACAAAGAGGGTTTACTCGCCGCCATCAACGCACTGAAGTCTAACGGAATGGGCGTGATCCTTGATGTGGTGCTCAATCATAAAATGGGTGCGGATGAGAAAGAACGCGTGCAGGTAAACCGCGTCAATATCGATAATCGTGAAGAAATCAGTGACGACATCATTGAGGCCGATGCCTGGACGCGCTTTATATTCGCTGCCCGCAACGGCCAGTATTCGAAATTCATCTGGGATTTTCACTGCTTCAGCGGCGTCGATCATATCGAAAATCCTGACGAGAATGGCATCTTCAAAATCATCAACGATTACACCGGTGGCGGCTGGAACGATCAGGTGGATGACGAATTCGGTAACTACGATTATCTGATGGGCGCCAATGTCGATTTTCGCAACAACGCGGTCAGCGAAGAGCTTAAATATTGGGCACGCTGGCTTCTTGAACAGACCGGCTGCACCGGATTCCGTCTGGATGCGGTTAAGCACATACCGGCATGGTTTTATAAAGACTGGATCGATCATGTCCAGAATGAGGCTGAAGAACCGATTTATATCGTGGCTGAATACTGGTCGCACGATGTGCCGACGCTGCAAAATTATATTGAGCAGGTCGAAGGCAAAACCATGCTTTTCGATGCGCCGTTGCAGCTGAATTTTCATCACGCTTCAAAGCAAGGCGCAGATTACAACCTGAGCCAGATTTTCGACAATACGCTGGTAGCAGCCGATCCGGCACATGCCGTCACGCTGGTGGCAAACCACGATACTCAGCCGTTGCAGTCACTGGAAGCGCCTATTGAACCCTGGTTCAAACCGCTGGCCTATGCGCTGATCTTGCTGCGTGAACAGGGCGTGCCGATCGTCTTTTATCCGGACTTGTGCGGTGCGAATTACGAAGATGAAGGCGATGACGGCAACAGTTACACCATCGACATGCCGGTGATCCCTGGACTCGAAACGCTGATCAAGGCGCGGCAAACCCACGCATGGGGCGTTCAGACCGATTATTTTGATCACCCGAACTGTCTGGCCTTCAGCCGCATCGGTACCGCCGAGCATCCGGGCTGTGTCGTCGTGATGTCAAACAGTGAAGCCGGGGAAAAAGCCATCGAACTGGGTGATAATTTCGGCCATAAAAAATGGCATGACCTGCTGGGTAACCGCGAAGAGATCATCGAAACTGACGAAAAAGGATCGGCAGTATTCTTCTGTGCCGGGGGCAGTGTCAGCGTCTGGGTGCTGACAGAATAAGTACCCGGGCGGGCTTGCTTATCAAAAGCAGCCCGCCCGCAATAACTAACGGAAGCCGAAAGCGATCAGCAGAGAATACATTGCCAGCAGCAAAATGAAGGCCACAACACCCACCACTCCTGAGGCTTTTTTCATACACTCCCAGGGGAAAATCACTAAAATAATCATCGAGTTTAGTGGAACGCCATACCACTTCCAGTGTTTTGGCGCCATCATCCATAGCACGCAACAACTGCTGGCACTGAGTACCGCGTAGTTGGTGACGGCCATAGCCAGGTTTCCCGTTTCAGGCTTAAACATCGTGAAAAAGCCCAACATTATCTTCACGATAATACCGACCGACAGCAGCGAGAACGCGCACACCGTGCCACATAATATTCGCGGCCACTTACGGAGTTTTTGTTCAAGAAAACTGTAGCCGTGAATATACAAGCCAATGATGGCAATGAGTATGATACGTGACCGCCAGGGATCCGGATGTTCGCGTGTCGCCAGCATGATGAGCAACAGCCAGAAGCCCGTCAGAAATACCGTTCCCCAGCGCAAAACCACTCGGGTTTCAGACAACGTTTTCAGTAAAACTGAATTTAAACGCGGCAACAGTGCAGGATAATAAGTCCTGATGTCTCTGAGCTTGTCGTGCAGCGATGTCATAAAATCTGGCACCAGTCTGGCCCACCACGGCAACGTAGCGCCTTCAACGGTCAGAAGTCTCAGGCGCAAACGGTTAAGCGCTGAATTCTGATACTCCCGTTCCATGTGCGACCAGTAATAGTTTGCACCGGTCATTTCAACCTGATGCTGAAGTGCCGCCAGCCGGTATGGGGAAATACCTTCCGGCTGATAATGATCAATATCCCAACCCATGACCTCTGAAACACGAATAAGCAGGGCCGAATTCAGTCCCTCGCGCTCACTCAGTTGCGCAGCCAGTTCCTGACTGAATACTTCCCGCAGACGCAGATTTTGTAAAAGCCCGCCGGATAGCGCGGATTTCAGCAGGCTCAGGCCTTCGGTTTCATCGTCCATCATGACATCAATGATTTCTGTCACCGGCTTTAACGCCTCTAATTCCTGCTCCAGCGCATCATCAATATCTGGCGTGAGCTCTTTTAAAGGCTCAATGTGAACCGGCGTCGGTAAGGTGAAAGAAGGGGATTCATCGACAATCTCCGTGACAACGTCACTCTGCAAAGAGCGCGCCGCATAACCCTTCGCCTGCTCGAACGCCTCCCTCAGCCGCTGATAGCCTTCCGGATCTTGATCTGGCCGCGTGGTTTTCAATTTCCGGGCGTAAGCGCGTTTGATAATGCTCAGATCATCAGTAGGTTCGATGTCTAAGACTGACCAGATGTGTGGGTTGTTCATGCCACCGCCCAGGTCACTAGCCACGAATAGAGGAATAACATCACGGCACAAATGACAATGCGCCATACCACCCCCGTTTTTTTTGCCTGCTGCCAGGGGAATATGACAAATGCGGTCAGGCTATTGCTGATAAGGTTGTACCAGCGCCAGTATCGCGGACAAATTGCCCATATGAGGAAAAGTACGAAAGCGGTAAGCATGCCAAAAAGTGCAGGACCACGGCCCGGGTCGTCGTACATAAAATGCAGTTGCCCATAAAGGCCGCTGAAAATTTTAGCAAACACGGCCAAAATGAGAAGCGAAAGCAGAGTTTCGTATATCGCCACAACGTGCTGAGAATGTCTGAATTTGCGCTGTAGCTCGCTTTTACACCACGTACAGACAAGGAGAACGCAAATAATAATCGACATATCGCGCAGCGGATGTTCGTCGTGGCGAATTCCAATAGCGATCGCCATTCCCCAGAACACGATAAAAAATGCTGTACTCCAGTCCAGTTCTAAACGCAGCCCGGATAATGTTTTAAATAGCTGAGGATTTACTCGCTCCAGCAAGACAGGATGGTACGCGCTGATTTCCTCTACAGTCTGGCGTAGCTTGCCGACATAACCGGGAATTAACCTTGCCATAAAAGGCAGCTTTTTGCCCTCAACGCTCAAAAGCTCAAATCGTTCATATTCCTGCATGGACTTCTCGGGTTTATTTACGAGGGAGTCCCAGTATTGCGAAGCCTCTGTGTTCTCAGTCTGCGCGTAAATCGCCCATAACTGGTCCGCTGAAATCCCTTCAGGTCTGAAATTCTCGATTTCCCATCCCATCATGGCAGCCACATTGATTAACATTGAACGGGTAACGCCTTTACTTTTACCCAATTCTTCTGCCAAAAAATGGCTGAACATTTCGCGGGCGTGAATATTTTCCAGCGGACCGTCAGACAAACAGGTGTACAGCCTTTCAAAACCGGCGGTGGCATCGGCTAGCAGCAAAGTCACAATTTCATCGACCTGATTGAGGACCTGCTGTTGTGAAACCGGCTTATTGTATTCAGCCTTCACCACGTCGATGAAAGCACGGTCTTGGGGAGGATTTAAATCCCCGGAATGGGAAATATCCTTCGCCTGCTCGAACGCCTCCCTCAGCCGCTGATAGCCTACCGGATCTTGATCTGGCCGCGTGGTTTTCAATTTCCGGGCGTAAGCGCGTTTGATAATGCTCAGTTCATCAGTAGGTTCGATGTCTAAGACTGACCAGATGCTCATCCGTTTACTCCCATTCCCTGCGCAGATACGCGATCAGTTCCTCGATTTCCTTGCGCGCTGCAGCGATCTGGCGGGCATCCTGCGTATCAAGAATTCGTTCAAAATGGTACAGGTGATCGGCAATATACTGTCGCTGTTCACCAAGGCTCTGCTCATAATACGCATTCGCTTCGGCCACCAGTTGCCGGTTAACCAGTTGTTCACGCGGATGCTGTTTGATGGCATCGAGTTTTCGCAAGCTTTCAGTAATTTGCTCGGGTGTCAGGCTGCCCGGCGCTTTTTCTATGACCAGTTTTTCGCTCAGGCCCGTTCTGTTGATCTTGCACTCCACCTCCAGAATACCATCCAGAGTGTAAGTGAAACGGACGTCAGCGCTGGCCTCACCGGCAGGGAGAGGAGGAACATCAACTCTGAGCATGCCGAGCAGTACGTTATCGGAAACAAGCCGGGACTCTCCCTGATAAACGCAGATATCCAGATGTTTCTGTTGGTCAAACACCGTCATGATGGTTTCGACCCGGCTCACTGGCACAAAACTGTTGCGCTCGATCAGCGGCAGGAAATGGCCATCTTCATAACCTTCGCCCTTGCGACGCGAAGTAGCGATACCGAGTGTAAATGGCATCACGTCAGTGAGAACAATATCGTCGAGTGCCTGATCCTGAAGCACCAGTCCGGCCTGAATACCGGCCCCGATTGCAATGGCTTCATCGGGTTGCAACTCACCGCGTGGGAAGCGCCCGAACAGACGAGCTACCGCCTGACGTACCAGCGGCATCCTCGTGGCACCACCAACCAGCACGATGTGATCCATTTCATCGGCCGAGAATCTGGCATCACGCAGTGCCTGCATAACCGGCTTTTTCATCCGCTCCAGCGTGCTTTCGCAGCACTGCAACAGAATGTCGGTAGTGAGGTTCCAGCTAAGAGTTTCACCCTGCCACTGGTATTGCAGCGTGGTGCTCTCTTCAGTCGTCAGCTGGCACTTGGCTTTTTCAGCCAGTGTCAGTAATTGTCCGAACAATGCGGTATTTTCTTTATCCAGACGGGGATATTGGTTCAACATCCAGCTGGCAAGACTGCGCGTGAAATCATCACCGCCAAGGAAGACATCGCCGCTGCTGGCGCGGACTTCGATCACGCCTTCAAACATATCGATGATCGAGACATCAAAAGTGCCGCCGCCCAGGTCAAACACCAGAAATTTATGTTCCTGCTGATTTGCCAGTCCGTAAGCCAGCGATGCGGCGGTCGGCTCGTTGAGCAAACGTTCAACATGCAGCCCTGCGAGTTCACCCGCAGCCCTGACCGCGTTACGTTGTACATCGTTGAAGTAAGCAGGGACGGTGATGATGGCGCGGTCACACTTGCAGCCACAGTGCTGTTCCACGTCTGCTTTCAGGCTACGCAGAAGCAGGGCGGACAGTTCTTCAGCACGAAAATGCTGGTTACCCAGTCGGAATGAATGATCCGTTCCCATGAAACGTTTAAAACTGGCGAGGGTAAGTTCCGGATGAGTAAATAAGCGTGCATGTGCGGGGGCCCCCACCAGCATATGCCCGTCATCGTCTATCCCGACCACCGAAGGGGTCAGATTTTTTCCATAGACATTGGGAACCAGCAGAGACTGACCGTCCTGCCAAATCGAAACAGCACAGTTTGAAGTACCTAAATCTATCCCTATCAACATCCGTATGCCCCCTGAGACAGTCGGAGAAACAACCGTGAGAATTTTGATCGGCTGAATGCAGAAAATATAGTGAACATTCTAGCGTTACTGCTTTGATGTTCCGATAAAATTTTTGAATTTTGTGTAATCAGATTAAGCGGCAGGCGAAGCGAGTCATTAACCACCCCTCATGGGATTATCTTTATCCGAGGTTATTACAGAAAAGGAGTATCCGTAAGATACAATTCACTCATTGAACAGGGGAATTTCAAAATCAACAGTTTTTATGGTGTAAAAGTAGACTCGAAAAATGTTGAGCACTGCCCGTAACTGAGTAATATCAGCCGCAAGCCTGCAAGAGGATAACAGGCGCTATTTATTATCTTAATAAGCTGAAGCCCGTCATGTTAAATATTATTTTTGATGATCCGAATGCAGCATATCGTTATGGTATGGAGAATTTCCTTACGCAGATATTTTCTCTGGAAAAGAAAATCCCTGTACAGATATCTGATCTGACTGAAGAAAACATTCCTGCTGCGAACATTATCGTTAAAAGATTCAGCGCTGGCGAAAGTACTATTTGCCAGCCACTATTTCAGCAACGCACTCCGCACAGTTTGATTATTGCCGTGTACGACTGCCGGACAGTGCCGTTCGTGACAGACCTGCCGTTGTGTATTACTAACATTATTTTTATTAACCGTAAGAGCTCTCTTGAACACATCAGAAAACGGGTGATCAGCGGCTGGGCGAACCACACGACGGGTATTCCTGACCAGTTGCCACGTGATTGTGCCAACTGCAAGCAACCAGAGTTGTCTGCAAAAGAGGCCAGAGTTGCAACGCTGATCCACGCGGGTAATGATGTGGGGCATATTGCCAAAAAATTGCAGATAGCAGAGAAGTCCGTCAGCGTGCATAAAAGAAAAATCATGGCTAAATTCAATCTGCTATCGGATTCGGAATTACTCAGTTGTCTGAAATTAATTAAAAACAAAATATTCTGAGATGATGCCTAAAAAAGCCGGAAGAAACCTTCCGGCCAGCATACATATATTACTAAATATATACTTCTAAACTTACATTGCTAAAAAGCATCAGGCAATAGTGACTTTCTTATCCAGATAAACATCCTGTACAGCGTTTATCAGAGAAACGCCTTCTTTCATAGATTTCTTAAAGGCCTTCCGCCCCAGAATCAGGCCCATGCCACCCGCACGTTTATTGATAACTGCCGTACGGACCGATTCCTGGATATCATTTTCACCGGCCGCGCCGCCGGAATTAATTAAACCTGCACGCCCCATATAACAGTTAGCCAGCTGATAACGTACCAGATCGATGGGGTGATCGGTGGTCAGTTTGGAATACACGCGCTCATCGGTATAACCGAATTTCACCGCCGTATAGCCGCCGTTATTTTCCGCCATTTTCTGTTTCACGATATCCGCGCCAATGGTCGCAGCCAGATGGTTGGCTTGTCCGGTCAAATCGGCGCTGGAATGATAATCCTTGCCGTCTTTCACAAACGCCGGATTACGCAGATACGCCCACAAAACAGTGACCATTCCCAGTTCATGCGCACGCTCGAAAGCGGCTGAAATTTCTTCAATCTGGCGGCGAGATTGTTCCGAGCCAAAATAAATCGTCGCACCGACTGCCTGTGCACCAAGATTGAATGCCTGTTCCACGCTGGCATACAACGTCTGGTCGTATTGCGTCGGATAGCTCAGGGTTTCGTTATGATTCAGCTTGACCAGGAACGGAATTTTGTGGGCATAGCGGCGTGAAACTGACGCTAAGACACCGTATGTGGATGCCACACAGTTACAGCCGGCTTCAATTGCCAGTTCGACAATATTTTTAGGATCGAAGTAGAGGGGATTCGCGGCAAAGGAAGCGCCTGCGGAGTGCTCGACGCCCTGATCCACCGGCAAAATGGACAGATAACCCGTTTTGGCTAAGCGTCCGGTGTTATACAAGTTTTGCATTGCGGTAAGCACGCGGGGAGAGCGGTTATTGTCGATCATTACACGGTCAACAAAATCGCTGCCGGGAAGATAAAGCTGATCGGCGGTGATGGTGGAACATTGATGCTGCAGCAGTGAATCAGCTTCTTTGCCGAGTAACTTAGCGATATCAGTCATATGGACTCCTTTTCGGCTCTTTGCGAACGCTCAGAGCAGTGAATGAAATTTCCTGACCCCATACTTATAGTCGCCTTACCGGCATTTTGTGTAACTCAGATTGCGCTTTTGCGGCAGTCGATCACTTTGCGCTTACTCCCTCGTCATAGAATTTTGTGCTTTCAGTTGGTTTCCAGAAGAACGCCTGGCAGCCCACTTAAGGTGAGAATTAATACCAAAACACGGAACACCACGCTGGTGTCCCGGTTTTTTTCAGCTTGCGACTCTCAACACCTTCAGCAACCGCGCCAGACTGTCGCGTTGCGTTGCCGGGATTTCACCGCCCGCTGCGTAACCTGCATTACGCATGATACTTTCCTGCAAACCCACCAGCCAGTCGTAGATATAAAACGCGGTGGAATTGGTCGGGGTAGCCGATAATTTAGTCAGGCGCTGGGATGACTTCCAGCTGGCGACGCTTTTCTTCGGTTTGGCGAAAATCTTGTGGCCTTTGTTAATACGGCTTCCCGGACGCTCAGCTTCCGGTTGTTTTTCAAAACCCAGCCACGCCACAAAATCACCCAGCACGGTCAGCGCACGGGAAACCTGCCGGTCGGCATGATGATCATGTTCACGCGCGCCCGCCGGTAATGTGCTGCCCAGAGACCGCACCAGCGCTTCGCCCATATTAAGTCGGAAACTGGCGGTGATCAGCTCTTCCATCAGCAATTCAACCGTCGGTTTCGCCACGCCAAGCAAGGCGATCAAGGGTTCGTTTTCCGGCAGGCTGCGCAGATGGTTGATCCAGTAACGCTGTACCTGACGGGCAAAGGCGGTGCCGTCATCCGGTTTAGCCTGCCAGACTGGCGCGTCCTGTTGTTCAGCGAACAGATCAATATCAATGCCAATACCAAAACTCTCTGCACCGTTTTGATCCTGAGCGCCGGAATCCACTGGCTGGCCGGTATGTTCCAGATAAATACGGTGCAGCTCGTCGCGGCCAGGCAACAGCTTTTCCAGGAGTTCGCCATGAACACCGGTGCGGGTTTGCAGCGCTTTAATCACTGTTTGTACCGTGCGCTGTTTCTGCAACGGGTCAGCCGCTTCGCCTTCCTGATACCAGCGACCCAGCAGGTTATCCGCCAGTTCACGATGCAGTTCATCACGCAATTCACTCAGACGGTTGAGACGCACATCAGGACGAATTTCAGCCACCAGATAATCCGCCATGCGTTGCAGACCCCGCTCGTCCATCGCCAGCAGCGCGCCCCAGGCATCGCCCGGATTGCCGACATGACGCTGGACGGCCTCGTCGAAATGCACAGACTGCGTCATCCGCCGGTCGAACGGGGTCAGCACCCACACCAGCCCCGGTTTGCGGCGACTGCGCACCTGTGTGTTTTCGCCGTGCATCTCTTTCACCCAGTGCTCAAGCGTCCGGCCCACAGCGACCACATCATCGCGTTTATCCGCAGCGGTGCAAACCATCAGCATATTCATCTCATGGCGGTCGGTGTAACGTTCCGGCAGATAAGCAACTTTGGCACGAAACAACGGGCTGATATCATCACCGCCATCATCGTCACTTTCATCGTTTTCAGCGCTGCCGTAGCCCGGTAAATCCAGTAAATCAAACTGTTCGAATAACGCTTCGCGTGGCGGCGAAAGCAGGGGGATTTGCACTTCTGCGGCCAGCAAGGTCAGCTCTTCAAGTGACAACGTCACCGGTGCTGTGCTCGTACCTTCAACTTCGGGGCAGACGGAAATCTCAATGTCAAAGGCCGGAGACTGACTGAAAATCCCATCAGCCGGTTGCATCGCGTCATCAACCAGCACGCTGAGCGGAGCCAGCAGACTTTTTGCGCCGCCCAGATGTTGCAGCGTATGCGCGTAATGACGGTAAGCCGTGGTCAGCGCGGGCACGTTGTCCCACAGTATGGAAAACAAACGCGCACGGTCATCGACATTCAGATACGGCGCGAGATTTACCGCGACCGGCCAGAAGTGCGCATTGAGGTGGCGAAAACGACGGGCATCCAGCCGAATCATAGAATCCCATAATCCCATCATCTGCTCGCTGCTGAAGCCTTCAACCGGCTCCGGCTGGCGATGCATCATCAGCTTATTCAGATGCTCGGTGATCTGCTGCGTATCCGGCACGTGATAATGACTGTCCGGCTGGAAGGCGCGGATAACAATGCGGGCCAGATCTGGCTCATTCAGTAACAACACGCGTACCGGGAAAGCCCGGTCGCGCACATCAGACTGACGGGTGAAGCGGGTGGCAAGGCGTGCAGTGCGGTTGCCCGGATTAATTTGCGTCAGATAATCCAGCGTGACGCCGCCCAGACGGGTTTCCAGCCGGCCATAATTCCCCGCTGCCAGCGAGCAGATCAGATAGGATTTTCCCGCCTGAGAATGACCGTAAAAGCCCAGCGCGGGCGGCAGTTCGCAGGCCAGTGCCAGACGCTGCGCTTTATCGCGGCAGCGTTTTAGCTGCAAATTCAGCCGGTCAGCTTCAAGATCTAAACGCGGTGCCTGAGCGCGGGTGTGTTCCACCCAGTTCAGCGCGTCACCGATGGTGTCAGACGCGGCGGCAAACTGACGTTGCAGCACATTTGTAGTCACTGCCTGTGCCGGGATTGTTGCTGTTGTGCGGGTTGTCATGAGACGAATACGCTCCCACTGTCGATCCAGTAATGGCTTTCGCCCAGTGTATTTAGCCGCAGACGCAGATGATGAACGGGCACTTTGGTGCCGTTATCCAGCACTGCGCTGGCTATATCAAAAAATTCAGGCGTCGGGTGATCTTCGCCTTTTTTCACCGCCATTTTCACCCGCAGCACGCTGTCACCGGCCACTTTACGCGCCAGTTCAGGTTCGGCAATTGACAGGGTATACAGCGGTGACGCAGGCCAGCGGTCATTTTCCAGCTGACGGAAGCCCAGACAAATGGCACCACGAATACGGAAACTGGCCGCGCTGTCGAGTTTGTAATCATGGGCATCGAGGTCAATATCGCTGTAACAGACGTTCTCGTCGGTCAGCGCCTGATTGCCATCAAGCATGCCCAGATAACGTACGGTCGAATAAGGCTGGAAATCACCGGCTTTGAAATAGAAGCCCGGCAGACGCAGATCCAGCGCCAGCAGACACAGCATTGCGCCCACGGCGGCGGTAGATTTCGGGTTATCGATGCGACCGAGTTTATTAAACGGATACCAGCCGCTGGTGTGATAACCGTCGAGCGATAACATGCGGTTAATCGGCAGCGGTTGCAGGTGACGGAACAACGCCTGAATCCCCGGGAAGCGCGAAGGGCGGCCGGTCAGCAGCAGGACATCGCAATCATGCAACGACACCACTTCACACAGTGAACGCAGATTCTGAGTAATACTCATCCGGTTTGATAAAAATTCACCGTGCAGCTTGCTGAGCTTGAGCACCAGCGGTGTCTGCAAAATATCAAAGACCGCGGAACCGGCAGGCAGCACGCGCTGGATTTCCGTATGAAGATAATCAAGCACTTTTTGCGTCGGTGGCTGTTCCAGCAACTCACCAAACGGTGCGTCAATTTCCGCGTGGGTGTCCAGCGGGTCAAAACGTTCATACACTTCCAGCACCGCATGGGCCAGCGGAATGAAAATTTGCAACGTGCTTTGCTGGCGCAGCGTTGCGTGCCCGTCCATGCGACCTTCGCTGCCGAACAGACGCGTCATCAGCCCGTCAGGATTCGCCAGACCGGCCTTTTTCAGTGCCGCATGAAGCGCTGGCAAAATGTAGAGCTGAATGACGTCGAGCAGAATATCGTCGCCCGCCACTTTGAAGCCTTCGCGGAACAGCAGACGCGGGGTAATTTTGACGTTATTCCCCATACCGTCATCCAGCCAGTATTGGGTAATCGCCAGATCGGTAGTGCCGCCACCGATATCAATGGAGGCGATGCGCAGGGTTTTGCCAACCGGTTCGTCATCCGCCAGTTCGCGGTCAGGACGCGCCATGCTGGCAAAAAATTCACCGGTATGTCCGCCGAAATTCACCTGCGTTTCGTTATACAGATACACCATCTGGCCGCAGGTGGCTTCGTCCCATTCCATCTGCACATCCGGCACCGGCATCAGGCTTTTCGCCTTGTCAGCCGGATGTTTAAAACCGTCATCAGACGGATGCCAGCCCATCGATTTCCACACCAGACCAATCGCTTCCTGCATACGGCGGCGGAAGATTTCGCGCTCCGGTTTAGGCATCGCCGAAGGCAGAGTAAGAATGATATTGCGTAACTGACGCGGGGCGGAAGATCGCAGCATTTTGGTTCGCTGAGCCGGGCTGTTGATTTGCATCAGCGCCTGTGCCAGAAGTTCGGACAACATCAGCGTCATCACCGAACTGCGACTGTAGTGCGCCGAAAACACCGGAAGACGATCGTCAACGGGCAAATCAGACAGCGGCTGGCCTTCATCGTTAATCAGAAACGTCAGCGGCATGGCCGCCGCGACCGGTTCAGCGATCGCGCCGTGCCCGCCCTGACTGAAACGCCAGCCCGGCGTATAACTGTCTTCATCCCACAGATAGCGGCGCGGGCTGGAAATTCCGGTTGATCCTTCGGTACCTTCGCGCAGTAAAGCCAGACGACTGGCTTCGCGACCGGCACGCAAAATCGACGGCCAGATAAACGCATCATCCCGGCCACTTTCGGCAGAAAAGTTAGGTTTGCCGAAGCGCGCCTGAGCAAATTCCACGCGGCTTTCGAACAGTTCGTTATAGAGAAAATGTGGCTGAGAAAGGTCGCGCAGTTGCAGTTCGCTGGTCTGCTTCAGACCGTCAGTTTCGCCGACGTGATCTTCAACCAGAATGCCGCAGGTATGCGAGTTACCAACATCCAGAATCAGGTCCACGTTAATGGACGGTTCCTGCAAGGTGGCACCGCTGATTTTAAGCTCAGGAATACCCAGCTGACTGCCGAGCATTTCCAGTAAATTCAGGTAGTGCGCCTGATATTCAAACTCGCGCAGGGCAACTTTGATGTTGCGTGCCTCACGCTGTTCGCGAATAGCGGATTGTTCGGTAAACACTTCACGCAGCCAGCCGTCAACCCAGGTCTGGTCAAGGAATTCCGGCAGTTCGTCGTTATGCCAGGCCAGCGCAAAACTGATGCCGTTTTTCACATCATCAGGCGTCGGGGCGAGCTGAGTTTGTTCATCATCGCTTTCCACCACACGGGTATCAAAAGCAATCACCACGCGGTGCGTGCTGCCGTCCGCTTCCGGCGTATCCAGCTGACGGATTTGCACCCGCGCCCAGTTATCCGGGCCTGCCATAAAGGTGCGCGGAGGATTAAAGCGCAGGAAAGGCAGCGGTAGCCAGATTTGATCGAGCAATTTAAGCGACTGTTCCAGCGGAAAACTGAACTCCGGACGCACGACTTCCGGCGCGCCGCCGTCGGTTGCCGGTAAAAAGTGTCGGCCATTTTGCGGATTATAATCCAGACGCAACAGAGGGCCGTTGGCACTTTTACGCACAAATTTGGCAGGCAGTTCGAGGTCCCAGACCGGCTTAAGCGCGAAGTCGAGGAACTGGATGCCGCTGTCCCGGATCAGAGTAATCTTTTGTTTAAAATCAGTAATGGTTGCCAGCATGGTCTTATTTACCTTCGCGCTTAATCGTCATTGGGTAAACCGTGTCGCCGTTATAACGGCCCTGACACACGGCAGCGCCAGTCGCGCCCTGGGTACAACTGATTTCCGGCATCTGATATCGGGAGCCGTCACTGCATTTCGCTCTGTAACGGGTATTGATCACCAGATTCCCTGACTGCATCAGCCCGGCATTAACCGGCGCGCGACAGGTAACCCCGGCACCATAGGTAATTTTCACCGTGCCCTGACCCTGTTTGAACTGATAACGCAGCACCGGCGGCTTGCCGGTAACCGGATCTTTGATTTCAACGATGCCATTCCAGTTACCGTTGAGGAATTTCGTCGAACCGATTTTTACCGCATCCGGCGGAAGTACCAGCGCATTTTTGCTGACTGGCGCTGGGGCAGGTTCTGCTACCACCGGCGTTTTCTCGACTTCCGCGACCGGCTCTGGCGCAGGCACCACTACAGCAGCAGGCACGGCTTCCGGGGCTTTCATTTCTGATGCTTTTACTTCCGGGGCTATCACTTCGGATGTTTTCACTTCCGGTGCCTTCGCGGGTTCAGCAACTGGTGGCGGGGCGATCACCGCAGGTTCAGCTGCCGGAGCAGGTTTCCGGGTTTCGGTTTGAGCTGTCTCTGCTTTCGGCGCAGGGGTGCGGGAATACAACCAGCCCGCAGCAGAACCGGCCACGACCAGCGCCGCCACCGGCAGTGCCCAGATCAGCGGCGATATTTTACGGCGCGGTGCAGCCACCGGTTCAGGCGTGACGGCCTCCTGTTCTGCGGCGCGCGCCTCAATGGTTTTTATCACACGCACAGGCGCTTCAGGTGCGATAACCGGTTCAGGCGTTTTGACTTTTTCAGCAGCCAGAGAAAGTGAAGGCAACGGTTCGTCAGCTTTGAGCGTGTCGCGCAAGGCGGCAAAAGGTTCGGCACTGGCGGTGCTGTCGAGGCTGACAAAGCCCCAGAACGTCAGAACAGGCTGGCCGCCGACCAGATAAACGTGGTTCTGATCCGGAAACCGAAAGGCTTTTTCCAGCAGCGCACCAAAAAACTGACTGGCTGATTTTTCAGAGGATTTAGCGGCTTTACTGATTTGCGATACCACATCGAGGCAGTTTTCGAGCTGCCGTAAGGCCGAGGCACGCGCCGCGTCAGTTGCAGCTGCCCAGGAAACCACTTTGCCTTCGCGAGGGGAATACCAGTCGAGACGGTCACCGGCCTCATTAAGTTGAGGAATAGCCAGACAATCCGCGATTGCAGGTTGTTTACGCAGGCGTAAGGTTTCCCGTAATTGCAGGGCTGATGCGTATACCGGCTGCCCGTTTTCGCCCAGCGCAAGGATGTCGTTGAGACTGCCACTGCGTAAAAATGATTTTGCCACGCCTGAATAGCCTTTAGTGGTTTTGCACCGCGCCAGCGCGCAGGCAGAAAAGGTTCATGATGCTGCCACCTTAAGCGATTTAAGCGAAATCAAACGGGGGAATAAGGGTCAAAAAGGGTGGCTGTTTGTTGCGTGACATAAAAGCGGCGGCATCCTCCGCGGGAGGGTGTCGCCGTTAAAATAGCGGAGAATGGCAAATTATCTCAGGAGATCGCGGGAGGCATGTAAAGCCGCCACATATTCCTGCAATTCCGCACCACGGTTTTTGAGCCGCATCTGGCTCTCAATGCTGGCGATAACATTAAGATGAGGTGAACGGATATTGATGATTTCGTGCACGGAATGATAGCCGCCCCCGACGAACAGGGCGATAGCGGACAGGGTTATCTGATCGAGCTGAGACTGACTCAGTTTATCGTCCAGAACATCTGCCGCCGTAAATAAACAGGCGGTGCTGCCGGAGATAGAAGCAAGCAAAGGATTATCACGATCAAACATGCGTTCCACAAATGCCGGACTGCCGTCTGCCAGTTTATGACTGATACGGGTACGAAAAAGCGGTCTGTTTTTCGTCAGTCCGTTAATGGTTAATATTTTTTGCAGTTTCGGATCAAGCTGGCTGAAGACGTCTTTGTCAAGAATACCGATATCTTCACGATAGGTATTCGACATCACGCCGCTGCGTCCCCTCACGGTGAACAGACTGTCAGGCCTGTTTCTTTGCACTATTTTTACTACCGGCGGAACATTATCTTTAAACAGAAATGCATATTTCCCCGCATCATTAATGGCATGATTGATGATAAATTCACCCATAGCCTTAACGAGCAGTATTTTTTTGGCGAAAATTTCTGCTGAATATTCTGATGACATAAGGATAGAAGTAATATCCTTATTAAATACCCTTGCAAACTGGCCAGTAGCATCTACATTTTCTACAACTTCCTTTGCAAAAAAGTTAAATGCTTCAGAGCCGTTATTTTTTAACCAGATCTTCGCAAACTTAGCGCAAAGAATATAAATCGTCTCACCAAAAACAGAGGCATTCCTGAGAATAACGGCAGCAGCCCAGGATTCCTGAACCGTTTTCTCTATATTGTTGAAATTGCGATCGTGTACCAACTTTCCCTGAAACTCATAAGTATGGCTTAACTTTTTTTTCGTGCTGGTGAGTTGAGCAAGTTGTTTGTTTTTCAATCTGTATATAAATAAATCATCTTTGGACTGGGATCCATTTCTTGCCTGTGACAGCATAAATTTCCTTATTAATTAAAAGAATCACTTCTGCAAAAATCATACTTCATTTTTTGGCAGCGGAGTCTAACACAAGGAAATAACCAAACGGATTTAATCGTTAGTTTAGGTTTATTAATAAATTTAATGAATAATAGGAATGGGAAATATCTATTAATAAGATAAATGGTTCTGCTTTGGCGACAGGCGCTGGAATTAAAAGTCAAGATGCTGCCATCCTGAGCAATTTCAGCGCAATCAAAGGGATGGTAATCCACAAAAAGGGTGACTGTCGAAGCCATGACGTAAAAGCGGCAGCATCCTCACTGTGCAGGACGCTGCCGGCAAAAAAAGCGGGTGAATAAATTATCTGAGCCGGTCACAAGCATCATGTAAAGCCGCGATATATTCCTGCAATTCTGCGCTACAATTTTTTAGCCGCATCTGGCTTTCAATGCTGGCGATAACATTAAGGTGTGGTGAACGGATATTAATGACTTCGTGCATAGCGTGATAGCCGCCCCCGACAATCAGGGCGATAGCGGAAAGGGTTAGCTGATCAAGCTGAGACTGGCTCAGTTTATCGTCAAGAATTTCTGCTGCAATAAATATGTCTGCGGTACTGCCGGAGATAGAGGCGAGCAAAGGGTTATCGCGGTCAAACTGACGTTCCACAAATGCGCGACTGCCATCAGCCAGTTTGTGACTGATCCGGGTACGAAAAAGCGGCCGGATTTTCGTCAGTCCGTTAATGGTTAATATTTTTTGCAGTTTTGGGTCAAGCTGATCGAAGGTGGCTTTATCAAGAATACCGATGTCTTCACGATAAGTTTTCGATAGCACGCCGCTGCGCCCCCTGACAGTGAACAGACTGTCCGGCCTGTTCCTTTGTTTTATTTTTTCCACCGGTGAGGCATTATTTTTAAACAGAAACGCATATTTATCCGCATCATGAATCGCATGATCAATGATAAACGTCCCCATCGATTTAAGTAACTGTATTTTTCTGACGAACATTTCTGCTGAATATTCTGCAGACAACAGAACAGAGGTGATATCCTGTCTGGATATCCTTGCAAACTGACCATCGATATCAACATCTTCTTCAACTTTCTTTTTAAAAAAAGCAAACGCCTCAGAGTTATTACTTTCTGACCATATGCTCTTTAACTTACCACAGAGTTTATAAACCGTTTCGCCGAAGACATTGGCATTCCTCAGAATAACAGCAGCAGCCCAGGACTCCTGAACGGTTTTCTCTATGTTATTGAAATTACGATCGTGCGCCAATTTATTTTGAAACTCGTACGTATGGCTGGTATTTTTTATTGTCCGGGTGAGTTTCGCGAGTTGTTTGTTTTTAAGTCTTTGAAGAAAGAGGTCATCTTTGGACTGATGCCTATTTTTTACCTGTGTCAGCATAAATATCCTTATTTTTAAATAATCATATCGACGAAAGTTGAGTCTTCATTTTTAGGCAACCCAGTCTAACACAGGGTGAAAGGCAAAAAGAGCAACTTTCTATGTGGCAGAGCTTAATAAACATGATGAATAATAGCAATGCCATCTATTTATAAAATAAATCACTCTCACCTGCTGCGCAGATGAAATAAATATCGGCGGAAATATTTCCGCCGATAATATCAGGCTCGCAAATTAAGCTCTTCAATAACACGTTCCAGTCGCTGGCGTTGATCACCGGTAACAGACTGAAGCGGTAACGGCAGACATGGGGCAGAAACCAGGCCGAGAATTTCCGCTGCGGCAGCGACAACGCGCAGGCTTCCGTGCTGGCGGAACATTTCCCATAACGGTTCAAGTTGTGCCGATAAAGCCTGAGCAGTCTGAGTATCCCCGTTTTGTGCTGCACGTGTGATGGCCACCGGAATTTCCGGGAATAATCCGGCAATAACCGAATACCAGACATCGCCGCCCTGTGTCAGAACCGTGGCAGCAGCCAGATCACCCGCCGCGCCGAGCGTCACATGCGCCGGAACCAACGGACGAAGCGCCGCCAGACGTTTTTGCGTGGCAACAGGGTCAGCAGATAACCCGGGGATTTTGATACTGGCAACATGCGGCAGTTGCGCGATACGCCCGTAAAGTTCATCGGTGAAATCAAAATGCGTTGTGGCCGGATTATCGTAAACGCACAAAGGCACCGAAAGATGACGGGTCACCGTTTCATACAACGTGAAGACTTCATCACTGGTGAGTTTCTGATACGACACAGGTGCCAGTAATACAGCACTCACACCCGCCCGCTGGGCATCTTCCGCAAGGTGCAGCACATCAGAGGTACGCACTGAACCGATACTGACCATCACGGGAATACCCTCAGCGTGTTCTACCGCCAGCCGGGCAACGCGGTCACGCTCACTGTGTTTCAGATAAGCATAACTGCCCGTCGAGCCCAGTGCGCCGATGGAATCCACACCCGCAATCACCAGACGCGACATTAGCCTGACAAAAGATTTCTCATCAATGCCTTTATCCGTCAGCGGGGTGAGAGGAAAAGCACTTAATCCTGTGAACATCGGGAACTCCCCAAGGGGTTAATTAACAAGACTCAGCATAGAGCAGCGATTTACTTTTTGCCCGATACAGATGAACCGGCATCCGGTTTCAGGCGCAACATATCCAGCCAGCCAATCAGGGTCAGCACCGCGATAACAATAAAGGCCACTTTGAAACTCATGCCGGGAACAGACTCCCAGTGCAGCATATCCACCAGTTGTTCACCCAGGCGCGTACCGAGCGCACCGACCGTGATCCCAAGCCCGACCGACAGTTGCAGCACCGTGCTGAACAGCGTATTAGCATCGGCCATTTGTTTTGCAGGCACATCAGAAAAGGCCAGCGTACTGATGCCGGTAAACTGCATTGAACGGCTAAGGCCGCCGAGAAACAGCAATAACATCACCAGCCAGTCCGGCGTGCCCGGCGTCAGAAACGCGCAGAACAGCAATGAGAAAACGCTCAGCAGGCCATTCACCACCAGCACCGGACGGAAGCCGAAACGGCGGATCAGCGGCGTGGTCGCCGGTTTCATCGCCAGATTACCGGCAAACACCGCCAGCACCAGTAAACCGGCATGGAACGGATCCATACCAAATCCGACCTGTAACATCAGCGGCAGCAGGAACGGCACCGCGCTGATGGTCACGCGAAACAACGAACCGCCGCCCATACTGATACGAAATGTCGGGATCACCATCGCCCCCAGATGCACCATCGGCGCGGGGTCGCGGTAAAGATGACGGACAGCCAGCACCGAAAGCACCACACCTGCGACCAGTAACAGCCCGGCGGTAGTCCACAAAATATGATCCTGACTGATTAGCTCCAGACCGGTGACCAGCGAAAGCATCGCCATCCCGGTGAGCAGGAACCCCGGTTTGTCGAAATGTTTGGGTTCATCGGAAGGTGCCTGAGGAAAAAGACGCCACGCCAGCATCATCGCAATAATCCCGAGCGGTACATTGATATAGAAAATCCAGTGCCATGAGGCGTAATGGGTAATGAATCCACCGAGCGGCGGCCCGAGGATCGGCGCCACCAGCGCAGGCCAGGTCAGCGTGGCGATGGCTTTGATTAACTGTGGTTTTGGCGTAGTTTTCAGCACCGTGAGACGCCCGACCGGCACCATCAGCGCACCGCCAATACCCTGAATAATACGCAGAATGATAAATTCACTGACGCTGGTCGCCATGGCACAAAACAGCGAAGCCAGCGTAAAGACGGCGAGGGCAAAGGTGAATACGTTGCGGGCACCAAAACGTTCTGCCGCCCAGCCACTGGCGGGGATCAGTACCGCCAGCGTCAGCATATACGCACTCATCCCGGCATTAAGATCGACCGCTGATACGCCGAAAGAAATCGCCATTTGCGGCAGCGCGGTGGCAATCACCGTACCGTCGATAAACTCCATAAAGAAAGCAGCAGCAACCAATAAAGCAATAACGGAGATCCCGTTACTTGCGGCGGTTTCTCCCTGCGGATGTTTTGACGCATCCGATTTACTGTGGCTCATTGTCTTCTGTCCCGGAAAAACAGCATCGCTGCAGAACGCAGCAAAAGATAGATGATAAGTATTAAACCTATCACACACCTTTGGCTGGGTTATAGATCGCATGAGGATCGAAAAGAGCGATTTCATGTCATCGGAGCGCAGTGAAGAACCCGCCCTGCAACTTAAGGCTGGTACTCAGTCCGGGAAAAAAGTTGGCGGGAAAAGCAAAAACTCCCGCACCTGAAGCCAAATAGATTCAATCCACTAAGCCAGGTACGGGCAGGGCGTCAGCCAAGATATTCGATGATTGATAAACCACCGTTGTAGTCGGTGCTGTAGATAATGCCCTGTGCATCGACAAACACGTCGCAGGATTGAATCACCTGCGGCCTGCCCGGACGTTTATCCATCATGCTTGCTGGTGCCGCGGGCACCAGCGCACCGGTTTCTTTTGGCTGATACGGATTGCTGATGTCGTACGCACGCACTCCGGCATTCTGATAGGTGGCGAAAATCAGCGTCGAACTGACAAAGCTACCGGGCCTGTTTTCATGCAGATTATGCGGCCCGAAATGCGCGCCCTTGCTGACGTAATCCCGTTCCTCCGGTTGCGGGAAAGTCGAAATACTCACCGGATTCGACGGCTCGCGCACATCAAATACCCAGATCAGCTTCTCGCCATCTTCCTGATTATCCAGCACCGCTTCATCGAGCACGACCAGCAGATCCCGGTCCGGCAACGGCAGCGCGGTATGCGTGCCGCCGCCAAATGGCGGGCTCCAGTTACGGTGTGAAATGAGCTGCGGCGCGCTGCGGTCTTTGATATCCAGCAGTGTCAGGCCGCCATCGCGCCAGCTGGCATAGGCGGTATCACCGCTGATGATCGCGTGATGCAACGCGTAGCGTTTACCTTCCGGCCAGTCCGGCGTTTCACCGCCAGCGGTGTGCATTCCGGGCAACCACCAGCGACCGGCAACCTGAGGATTGCGCGGGTCGGCCAGATCAATGGTCAGGAAAATGTAATCGCTGTAGCCGTCAATCAGCGCGGACACATACGCCCAGCGCCCGCCGACGTACCAGATACGATGCACACCGATCCCTTCCAGCCCGAGAAAGCCGATCTCTTTTGGCTGATCGGGCAGCGAAATATCAAAGATACGCACACCGGCACTCCAGCCACGCTGTTGCGTGCCTTGCACTGTCTCGCTGACGGAGCGGGTGTAATAGACTTTTTCATCGGCAAAACGCACGTCGGCGAACAAATCCCGCGCGTTGATCACCAGCAGTAAATCGTCGTGCGCCTGTAAATGCACGTTCCAGGTGCCCGGAGGCGCAGCGACAAAACCGGCAGGGCGCGGATTTTTAGGGTCGCGGACATCCACAATGGAAAAGCCCTGCGACACCATATGACCGATATAGGCATAACCACGGTGAACCATGACCTGCACGCCGTCAGGTTTTCCGCCCTGATCGCTGTGGCCGATCAGCCGCATATTGCGGCTGTATTCCGGCGTGGGGAGAGAATGTGTAGTCATCTTCAGGCCTTATTTTTTGTGCTGCGCTTCAAGCGTGGCGAACCACGGCGCAATAAAATCATCGGATTTACCCCAGCCCGGGATCACCTTCGCCAGCGACGCCACATTTACCGCGTCAGGATTGCTGACCAGCAGCGCCTGCGGAATGGCTGCGGCTTTGAATTCATAGCTGGCAGGCGTTTTCTCACCGGCAATTTTATTAGCAACCAGACGCAGGTTGATCGCCCCAATCAGTTTCGGATCGACCGCCACGCTGACTTTCCACGGGCTGTTAGCCTCGCGCATCAAACCAATATCCTGATTAGAAATATCAATGCTGTAGAGTTTGATTTCGGTACGGCCATTCTCCTGCAGGGCTTTGTACGCGCCCTGACTGAACGCATCCCAGGTTCCCCAGATAGCATCGATTTTGCCTTTCGGGTATTTCGCCAGCAGCGCGCCGACTTTGTTTGCGGTATCCCCCTGAACGTCAGAAGACACCGCGCCGACGGATTCCAGCTCATGAATGCCCGGATTGGCGGCTAAGATTTTTTTATACGCGTCCTGACGACGTTCCATTGGCGGGAAACCGGCGACCCAAAGTTTGACGATATTGGCTTTGCCGTTGAAATCCTTGATCAGCTGACCGACGGAAAGATCGGTGAGCGACGCATCGTCCTGCTGGGTGACGGTCACACCGGGAATGTCGCCGTTGACCGCCGTATCAAACACTGAAACGGCAATGCCGCTGGCGGTGATGCGTTTGAGCAGTTCGGTGGAATAGGGATCGCGCCCTTGCGACAAAATAATGCCATCGTATTTCTGGCTGATCGCCTGATTTACAAAGTCCTGGAATTTGGCGTCATCGCCGTTACTGAGAAATGTATTCACCTGAAAGCCCAGCTTGCGGCCTTCCTGAATTGCGCCGGAGACAAACTGCGTAGTGTTGTCGTCTGAGCCCAGATTGCGGATCACTGCAATGCGTACCGGCCCTTTATGATCGCTGATGGCTTTCGGTACTGGCGCGGTGCCGGCGGCAAAAGAAGGGAAAACGGAGAGCAAACTTAACGCCAGTAACGACGAGGAAAACAGTTTCATGGTTATTACCCTGTGTGGTTAATCATCATTTTAACGGGAGGACAATTCATGACAGGCCTTGTACAGGCTCTTATATTGAGTTAATGAATTGATTGCCCGAGTTTTGATGACCCGCGAATGAATGGCAACGAACGAAAAGGCATAAGTTAATGCCAAAGATTATTAGCCATCCGGATGTCCGGGCGTAGGATGATAACAGCGTCTAAATTAAGGATTTCCCCATGAGTGAGACAGATATCCGCGTGGTCACCGGCCCCGCCAGTTATTTTTCGTTCCCCGGTGCTATCGACCGGCTGAGCGACTTCTACACACCGGCGCAACTGGATAACGCGCTGTGGATTTACGGCGAGCGTGCCTTAGTGGCAGCACAGGATTTCCTGCCGGAAGCCTTTACCGCTTCGCAGGCCAGACGGGTTCTGTTTAAAGCGCATTGCAGCGAAACCGAGGTGCAGCGTATTGCGGATATTGGCGGGAATGACCGTCAGGTAGTGATCGGCATTGGCGGCGGTGCAGTGCTGGATACTGCGAAAGTCGTGGCGCGACGTCTGGGATTGCCGGTTGTCGCTATCCCGACCATTGCCGCGACCTGTGCCGCCTGGACGCCACTGTCTGTCTGGTACAACGATGAAGGGCAGGCGTTGCGTTATGAAATCTTTAACGACGCTAACCATCTGGTTTTGGTCGAGCCACGCATTATTCTGCGTGCGCCAAAGGAATATCTGCTGGCCGGAATTGGCGATACGCTGGCAAAATGGTACGAAGCCGTGGTGCTCAGCCCGCAGCCGGAAAAACTGCCCTTAACCGTTCAGCTCGGGCTGAATACTGCGCTGACCATTCGGGATGTGTTGCTCAATGAAAGCGAAGCGGCGTTGCAGGCGCAGGATGATAATCAGCTGACGCAGTCGTTCCTTAACGTTCTGGACGCGATTATCGCGGGCGGGGGATTAGTCGGCGGGCTGGGCGACCGTTATACGCGTATCGCGGCGGCGCATTCCGTACATAATGGCCTGACCGCGTTGCCGCAAACCGATGCGTTTCTGCACGGCACGAAAGTGGCGTATGGCATTCTGGTGCAAAGCGCGTTGCTCAATCAGCCGCAAGTGGTGCAGCAGTTAACCGCACTGTACAAAGTGCTGGATTTGCCGGTCAGTCTGGCGCAATTGCAGGTGGATATTCACGATGAACGGCAGATGTCGCGCCTGATTGAACGCACATTACAGGCCGGAGAATCCATTCATCTGCTGCCTGGAAATCCGAATGCGGAACAGCTGCGGCTGGCATTTGAATTTGTAGAGAATAAATAGTCATGCGCTAATTTATTCTATTCATGTTTTTGTATTCATAAATAAATAACCCGGCATTGACCGGGTTTAATTTAACTTTTTACGTTTAATACTCCTCTGAACTGCTTTCACTATTGCTTCAATAATAACCATTATTAACAGGGTAGGGATCAATCCAGTAACAGACAAGAGCACGACAAAAATATCATCCTGCAATCCAGCCCACGGCGGCTCTCCGTAATCTGGCTTCATCAGTTGATCAAAATAATCCGCGATGGCTATCGATTTGATGTATTCATAATCAATCAGCCAGCCGGGAAAGGGCGACAACAGGTAGTAATCTATAAAAATAAAAAGCGCCAGCCGCACCGCTATCTTACAGAATAAGGCATGGCGCATTCATATCCCCCGTAACTTCGATTTCTCCATATGCCTTCAGATGTATGATTGGAATGTCTATAGTGTGCGAATTCAACAACGCGCTTCTGAGCGTGTCAAAATCGGCATGATGCATGAATGTTAAACACCCATCTGATACGCCGGTACCATCCGGACGCAATGGATGCAAACGGAAACTTCTGCGCAAGGTCTCACCGATATAAGTTGAATCATCTATCAAGCCATCTTGTCGATACAGGGCAAACCAAGATGAGTAATCATTACCGGTGCGAATATGCTTTTCGTACTCCTTTAATCTCGACCTCACTCCCCCTCTGGGGCGGTTAACAATCCAGTATTTACCCGTCGGAATTGGCCCATTTTCATTACCTCCACAACCTATTCTGTTTGTGTGCGGGAATAAGCCTGAAAATACAGGAAAGACCCCCACACCAGCACAATAAAGTTTTGCGATTTTTCCGCCTTCATAAAGACGATTGAAATCCACTTTGCACGAAATCATCCCTGTGTTCCCTGTTATGCGTACAAGCTGGAATTCCATTCATCGGTAAAACTGATATGTCCATCGAGGTACAACCAGGTGATTTTATGATACCCGAGACCAATGGACTCGGTAGGAATGCTGGCCTGTCCCTCAGCATGTTTAAAATTATGCATATGCGGATTGATATTAAGAAGACGAACACCTTCCATTGTCATATTTAAATATTCCTCTTCCATTCCGGCCGCGTTAATCCGATACCATTTAACGACTGCTTTTTGTAGCTTCTCGCTGGTAGCTACTGCGCGGTAAAGATAAGGCGTAGATTTATCAAACTCTTTGACAAGCCCCATCGTTTGATGGACACGAGTAGACATTAACCGCCCGGTATTCCCATCGAAAGGAACGGAAAGACCGTGTGTGAAACTCTGTATTTCAATCGCGCCTTCACGACCTAAAATCTCAGAACCTCCCTGGATTAATACACCGTTTGAATCGTATAACCATAAATAAGCTGGTACGGACATAATCAAATCCCTTTATGTATTGAGGGGTATACGTTATGCCTGTGCAAGAGGTCTGACAATTAGCAGTCCCTGTAAAAAAGACAATTTTCAGACATTTAGTATCTATCCGCGGAAAGCCTTATGTACTCTCCGACGCTTCGCACAATCAGGAGGCAGAAAGAGGTTAATGTCAGGAATATGTAAACGACAGCTAAACGCGCTTCATTTTCCCACCTGCATTGCGTTCTCTTTAATTCTACGTTGTAAAGATGTTTAAAAATCGGGTGATACCGTGATTATTTCAGGCAGCGGAAACCGATCATGGAACACTCATCCCTTAACGAAACCGAATCCCTCAACGGCACATTTTCCTCCGGGCAAATCGGCGTTGAAGAAACAATCAAGAAAAGCAGCGGATTCAGCTTGTTTATGGATCTGCTGAGCGGCGCGTGCGTGCCTGATAATCTGTGGCGCGACCGGATGTTCCGTGTGAAATACGCCGTGCGTACCTTGCTGCACCCGCTCGATACCCTGAAAGTGCTGAACAAAATGGCCAGTGAACCTGTCTGGCAGGAAGCATTCAGTATTCAGACCAAACTGCCGAGCAAAATTCACAAACCTTATCTGCATCTTGGCCTGCCTTCTGCCGGTCGTGCTGATGCGCTGGTGGATCACTACGAGTTCGTCAAAAATCTCGAAAACGTGCAGATGCGTAACACTTTCCTCAGCGAAAAGGGGAATACGGTTACGCAGTTCACCGGTAAAGATGGGGAAGCTTTTCGCGTGGTACTGGGTTCCATCGGTAAATCCGAGCGCGAAGGCGAAGCCAATATGTTCCTGTTTATGGAAGACACCTTGCTGGCGGCGCTGACCTTCAGCATTGTGCAGCGCGCGGAAGGGCCGACGATGATCGTCGGGGGATTCCAGGGCGCACACCGCTCGACGCCACATGAAGTCATTAAACAGGCGACGAAATCCTGTTACGGGCTTTTCCCTAAACGCCTGCTGCTGGAAAGCCTGCAACGCGTCGCGTCGGAGACCGGCGTACAGCGCATTCTGGCCGTGAGCGATACCGGCCACGTTTTCCGCAGCCTGCGCTACCGTCACCGCAAGAAAAACGTGTTTGTCGCCAGTTATAACGAATTCTGGGATTCCATCAGCGCGACGTCGTATTCCTCGGCACTGTATGACGTACCGCTGGAATTGCCGCGCAAACCGATGGAAGAGATTGCCAGTAAGAAACGTTCCGAATATCGCAAACGTTACACGCTGCTCGATGAACTGCATGAAAGCACCGCGTCGCTGCTGAAAAGCTGACAGCAACGTCCTCAGAATTATGACTCGCTGTAGCAGACAACAGGGCCAGGGAATGGCCTTTCTGCCTGGTCTTGCACGACATAGCCCCGATAACGCCCGCCATATGCACGACCTTCACGGAAAATTCCCTTAAGAAATTCTTATCTGCACTTTGCTTAAGCCACGGTTTCATAAGTCATAGTTATCTAATCATTCGAATTAAAACCAATTCATTCCCAATAGTCGCGCAAATTGTGTGTTAATTATGAATGATATTGTTACACGTATCTCAAAACTGACCGCTCATTCGTACACTCCTGTGTCAAATGTGAACTAATTCACATCTATTCATTCGCCTCGCCTATATAAAACGCCATATCCATAAAATCGAAACAGCGGTTCAATTTTATAATCACTCTTCGGGCGGGACGACTATGAACGCAGAAAAACCAATTCTTTTCAGACACCAGCTGGCCTATGGCGGCGGGAACTTACTGGGCAGCGGGGCGCTGGCAATCGCCGGTATCTGGTTGCTGTACTTCTACACCACGTTTTGCGGCCTGACGTTGTTGCAGGCTTCAGCAATCTTCTCTGTCGCCAGTATCATTGATGCTATCAGTAATCCGCTGATGGGTTATCTTTCTGATAACTTTGGCAAAACGCGCCTTGGCAAACGCTTCGGGCGTCGTCGTTTCTTTATTCTGCTCGGCGTACCGCTGATGATGTTCTACCCGTTGTTATGGGTCGAAGGCTTCGGTTTCTGGTATTACCTTTCCACCTACGTGCTGTTCGAACTGATTTACACTTCGGTGATGGTGCCTTACGAAACACTGGCCACCGAAATGACCACTGATTTCTCAGCCCGCTCTAAACTGACCGGCTACAAAGCGATTTTCGGCAAAGTGGCGAACTTCCTGGCGGCCTTTATTCCGGGTCAGTTCATCCTGATTTACGGCAAAGATTCCGCTGAGCCGTTCTTCTTCACCGCACTGACTTACGGCGTCATTCTATTTATCGCCATCGGCCTCTTATATTTATCTTCCTGGGAACGTCCGGTGGAAGAAACCACGCCGGTGGATGAGAAGAAAATGACGCTGGGCAAAACCATGTTGACGCTGGTGCGGGACATGAAATCCACGTTTCACCTGCGCGTGTTCCGCAAGCATCTGGGCATGTATTTGTGCGGGTTCGGTGCGGAATGGCTGTTCGCCTCGGTGTTCACGTATTTCATCATCTTTGTGCTGCAATATGATCCGACGATGGTGGCCGGGCTGAGCAGTCTGAACTCAATTTTGCAGTTGTTCTCCACCGCCATTTTCATCGGAATTTGCGTGAAGCACGGCTTCAGCAAACCTTATATTCTGGCGCTCGGCATCGTTGTATTCTCGGTTGTATGCTACAGCCTGCTGCACTTACTGCATCTGCCGCAACAGTACGCGACCGTGGCGATGCTGACGATCACCGTGGTGTTTGGGATCGGCACCGGTGGTGTGTATTACATTCCGTGGACCGTTTACACCTTCCTGGCTGATATTGATGAAGCCTTTACCGGCCGCCGCCGTGAAGGGATTTACGCCGGTGCGATGACCTTCTCCGGCAAACTGATGCGCTCGGTGATTGTCTTCGTGATGGGCGCGATTTTAAGCTTCTACGGCTTCCAGTCTAAATCCCATACGCAGCCTGAAAGCGCGGTAACGGCGATTGCGCTGGTGTTCTGCATCGGCGTGATAGCACTGGCACTGATGGCGATGGTATTCAGCCACCAGATGAAACTGAACCGCAAAACACACTTAGTGGTTCTGGGGGAAGTGGCGCGTATCAAAGCCGGCGGGGCGATCACCGACGTTCAGCCGGAAGTTCGCGCAGTGATGGAAGAACTGATCGGCTATCCGTATGAAGAATGCTGGGGCAACAGCAAAGTTTGCCGCAAAATCTTCGACACTCCCGCCGTTGAACTGGACGCGGCCAAACCGATGGTCAGCGCCACGCAAAAACCGTAAACCCTGATTTAACTCTGCATTTCTTACTTCACCGACTGGCCGGGGAAACCGGCCAGCGACCCCTCACGTTTTTAGGATAAGAACGATTATGCGGGCATCAAAATTTGTTATTGCCGCGCTGTCCCTCGGGATGTGCGCACAAAGCCTCGCCGCTGCATTGCCTGACGCCAGCAAACTGGTCTGGCACAGCATCACGTTTGGTCAGTCTACTGACGTCAATTTTGCCACCAACGTTTTGCCACAAAAAATCGGCATGAACGAAACCCGGCTCGCTGACGGTAAACCGGTGCCTGCCACAGGCACTTTGCTCAGCACGCCGTTTACGCTGGAAAGTCGCGGCGGCAAGGTCGGTAACAGTCATGATGGCTTAACCTACTTCTATACGAAATTACCGGCTGACGTGAATTTCCGTCTTGAGGCCGATTTTACCCTCAACCAGTTCGGGCCGGAAAACGGCGCAAAACCGGCAGGGCAGGAAGGGGCAGGATTACTGGTGCGCGATATTCTGGGTACGCCTCGTGAACCCGTGACCAAACCCGGCATTGAAGAATTACCGGCTGCATCAAATATGGTGATGAACAGCGTAATGGCTACCGGCGATAAACCGCCGGTTCTGGCGCTGATTGCCCGTCAGGGCGTGCAGCAACCGTGGGGAAATACTGGGATCAGCATCGTGCGTGAGAGTTATCACCCGCTGACCACCCCTGCGCATTTCTCATTACGCCTGACCCGCACGGATAACAGTTTTGATGTCGCTTACGCGCCACAGGGCAGCGACCAGTGGATCAGCCAGTCCGTTGCAGGCGCTGACCGTGTGACGCAGCTGGATAAAACCGGCTATTACGTCGGTTTTTTTGCTTCCCGCAATGCC